>OODU01000974.1_pt1 | contig 30202 bp, 26 predicted proteins | sample 1671171 | NCBI WGS metagenome assembly OODU01 (sample SAMN06348129, study PRJEB24527) | human gut metagenome | biome: human gut; feature: ankylosing spondylitis patient; material: feces | host: Homo sapiens | place: China | collected 2015-10
CTTTACTAAAGCTTCCAGCTTCGACAACGCAGATAAATGTATCAAGTTGTGGATTATACATCATGTAATTCACTCCTTTTTGTGATTTTAAATCATCTGAAATGCTTTCAGTGCCCCAATAATTACCACTTCTTTATCTCCTCATAAGTAGCCTTGCTCTCAGCCGCCGTTAAATCCATCTCGTCCATGTCAAGTCTCACATTCACATGATGCTTCGCTTCGTGGAGTTTGGACAATAAACATACCGTCTCTACATGTGTCGTCCACCCAAACATATCGCAGCACCGCACCTTCTCCACCTCGTACCCCTTCTCACACAGCATCTTCAAATCCCTGGCCAGGGTTGCGGAATCGCAGCTGACATACACCACCCGCTTCGGTGCCATGGTGACAATGGTGTTCAGACACTGTTCATCGCAGCCTTTTCTTGGCGGGTCTACGACGATGACATCGGCATAAACTTTATTCTTCTCATACTGCTCCGGAAGCACTTCCTCGGCTTTGCCTACGAAGAATTCCACATTGTCCAGGCCATTTAATTTTGCGTTTTCTCTTGCATCATCAATTGCCTGGGGAACGATCTCCACGCCGTAGACCTTCTTCGCTTTCTGTGCCAGGAATAAGGAAATGGTTCCGATTCCGCAGTACAGATCCCACACCACTTCTCCACCAGTAAGGCCCGCATACTCTAAGGCGGTTCCGTACAGCTTCTCAGTCTGTACCGGGTTCACCTGGTAGAAGGATAATGGGGAAATACGGTATTTGACGTCACCGATATAGTCGGTGATATAGCCTGGGCCGTATAAATTTACTAACTCCTTGCCAAGGATCACATTGGTCTTATCGGTGTTGATGCTGTAGCTGATGCTGGTCATGCCATCGAGCCGGCATAACTTTTCTACCAACCTCTCACTGTGAGGCAGTTTTTTGCCATTGATGATCACGCAGACCATCAGTTCTCCGGTTTTGAAGCCTTTCCGGATCAGGGCATGGCGGATCAGGCCCTGATGGGTTTCTTCCTCATAAGGCGCTACATGGTTTTCGATCATATATTCCTTGATGCTCTCAAGGATCTTCTTATTTTCCTCAATACCTAACAGGCAGTCTTCCTGCGGGATAATATCGTGGGTACGGCCTGCATAAAATCCAGTAACGATCTCACCATTTTTATTTCTGCCAAATGGAAACTGTGCTTTATTGCGATATCTCCATGGCTCGTCCATGCCCATGATCGGTAAAAATGGGATGTCGGTAAAGCCACCGATCCTACGCAGGTTGTTGTAGACTTTATTTTCCTTGAATTTTAACTGGCTCTCGTAGCTCATGGCCTGAAGCTGGCATCCGCCGCACTGTCTGGCTACGGGACATGCCGGTTCTATCCGGTCCGGGGACGGAGTGATCACGCGCATCAGACGGGCAAAACCGTAGGATTTCTTCATTTTCATAGCCTTGACTTCCACCACATCGCCTTTTACCGCATCTTTGATAAACCAGATATATCCGTCCAGCTTTCCGATGCCGGAGCCGTCCTCGCTCATATCCTCGATGGATACAGTGAAGCAGTCATTTTTTTTGATTTCCATAATTCTCTCCATTTTTTATTTCCTGTAAATATAGCAGCTAAGCAGCCTTACCGATGACTTTTGATCCTTTGTAACAATCCGGTATTCCTATCTATGCTTTTTACAACCGCCTCAACAAATACACGATTTACCAAATCGTTACGTTCCTTCAGACTTCCTTAAGATTTATTTTCCAAAATTTAGAGTTGTTTTATGGTTTCAACAAACTCTATTCACAATTGCCTGATATAGTATAACCATAAGATGAAGTTGAAGATAAAAGGCCTTTATCTCCAGCTTTTCCAAAACCTGAGTCCGGCGGCAACCAGCGCGCAACCGTTGCCGGGTTCGACTAACAACAAGGCGGGCCAACTCCACCCCCACGGAAAGTAGCACGCTTCACATATAGATTGTAAATGACATACAACATACCTCCTAAAAAGGGTTGCCGCAGTGTCCCGCTCACGGATTCTGCTGACAGCCCTTTTCCCCTGTCTATGCTTATGTTGTTATCTGGTAATGATTTCACAGTCTTGCATACTTGCTGCGCTGGCCATAAGAAAACTAACTCTAAATTTCTGTCGTTTTCCGGATATTGGTCTCCAGTAACCGGTTATATCCCAGCCATCCCTGGTTATTTCCAGCAGCTCTTAATACCTCGATCATAGTCTCCATCTTGGCGTCTGCATTATCTGCCAGGTTTAATGCCATGGCCTCTAACAATGCCGGTTTCTTCGGGGAACCATACTCCAGCTCTCCATGATGGGCCAGAATGCAGTGCTTTAATTCCACGGCCAGCTTCTCCGGGAAATCCGGGATCTGACGGATCCGGTCAGATACCATCTCTGTGCCGATGATGATGTGACCCAGTAACTGACCATCGTCCGTATAATCATTTTCCGGAAACACGGACAGCTCTTTTGTCTTTCCGATATCATGGAACATCGCTGCCGTCAAAAGCAGATCGCGGTTAATCTCCTTATAAAATCCAGCGAAATAATCACACATTTTTACCACGCTTAAGGTATGCTCTAACAGACCTCCCACAAATCCATGATGGACGCTCTTCGCCGCACTGTGGAACTGAAATGCTTTGGCAAATGCCGGATCGTCCACGAAGTAACCAGCTGCCAGTTTATTCAAATATGGATTCTTAATGGATTTTACATATCCAACCAGCTCCTCATACATCTTCGGAATATCCTTCGTAGAAACCGGAAGATAATCTGCCGGAATGTACTCGCCTTCGTCTGCCACACGGATCCGGCGGATATTCAACTGGTTGTTGCCCTGGAACATCGTCACATCCGCGTCTACTGCCACATAATCCATGGCTTCAAAATTACAGATGCCAGGGGAGCCTAAGTCCCAGATCTTGGAATCAATGGTTCCGGTCTTATCCTGCAGCACCAGATTTCCATAATCCTTTCCTGCTTTTGTCTGGGCGATCTGCTTGCTTTTGCACAGATATACCTCAGAAATTCTCATGCCCTCTCTTAAACTGTCAATATACTTCATATTCTCTCCCTTTTACTTTCCGATAGCACCAGCATCCGGCAAAGCTGGAAGAGCCAGGCATTTACCTGGCTCCCACATTCACCTGATACTCTAATTCTTTATATTCATTCACACTCTTTCTCTGGACCGTAACCGTTACTGTATCGCCCTGATGCAGAGCTTCTAACTGATTTTCATAATCTTTCATGGACAGGATATTCTTCTCGCCGATCTTTACGATCACATCACCGTTCTGGATTCCGGCATTGTAGACCGGACCATTCTGGATACAGTCTGCCACGTAAACTCCCGCAGGCATTCCATTCTCCTCCATAGCGGTGCTGACTTCCTGTCCACGGACTCCCAGATACGGCGCCGCAATTCCATTGGACAGCTTCTCCAGAATCGTCTTATAATCGGAAATCGCCATAGCCGTCGTCAAATTAGTCAGCTGATCCCTCTCATAATCATCCGTCACCCATCCGATCATCTGCCCATTCAGGTTCAAAAGAAATGTCCCTGTCGGCGCATCTCCGCGGATATCTGCAAGCAAAAGCCTGGTCATTCCATCTGGTACCTGCACATTCTTCATAATGTAGGAAATAAACCCATAAGCACTGGAATGCACAATCCCCCCAGGCGCTCCCACTGCGATCACCGGATCACCCTGTCGGACACTATAAGAATTCCCCAATGGTATCAATGACAGGCTATTGGCTGTACTTTCATTCAGCATTTCTGCCCGGACACTGACCATAGCCATACCGGACACCTGATCCGTCTGGCGGATCGTTCCGTCTACTTCGCTTCCGTCTGCAAACGTCACTTTGATGGAATCTGCATTCTCCACCGCTCCATCCGGAGTCAGGATCAGATAGTCCTGAGGGGTCGAACCAATAACCGCGCCTGCATACAGGCCACTGGTTTCTACTGGATTATCAAACCAGTCAAGTCCATGTTTTACTGAATGTACCGTCACGATCCCATGATCCGCCTCTGCAACCACATCTCTAAGTCCTGCATAGACCGAGGCAAAATCCCCTGTCGTATACTTATAATTGGCAATGATCTCCTGAACCTGCTCTTCGAAAGATTCGGAGTCCACCACGCTTTCTTCCGTCTGCTCCGGTTTGGAAGGCACCACCTCCGGAGGACTCTCCCGGGATGCACTGCTCTCCGGTTCATCTCTTGGAATGGTGATCGCTGTGCTTTCTTCTGTCGATTCCTGTCCCAGATAGCGCTGTGCTACAGGGCTGACCACCGCAAACATGGTTCCTGCCGCTGCTCCGCACGCCGCAGCAGCCAGAATCACACATCCTGCCCGAAACAGGATCTGCTTTCGGGTCAGAGGCTGCTTTACTACCTTTTCCCGGATAAACGAACGCTTTTGTCTTGGTTCATCTTCAGGATTTTTCTTATCCAGCATACACGACCTCCTCTCCAAGACCTTGTCTCCATTATAAAATGTGCATAGTATTTATGCAAGCAAAAAACATAAAAGAATCCGTGTACAAGAATGACCGGTTGCTGTTTGCACAAGGCGTGTACAAGAACGCTGTAACATCAAATACTCTGTGGATCTGAAAAATGGGTATCTTTCCGCTGCTTACTTATGATATAATGAGCGTAAGTGAGCCAACATGCTTGCATGATTGGCGAACGGCGAACGGCGAATTTGATCATGACAGCTGCGAAGCAGCGGAAAGCGCCGAAGGCGCGCGTCATGATATAATGAACCCAGGCTCAGTCCGTATTCCTGTGTCACCGACTGGCCGCCGCGCATGACCGCGCGCATCACGTAATAAATTGTAACTGTGAAGCTACCGAACAGTTACATAGGATTTAGAATAAATCGAGGTTTTATCATATGAACACAAAATCATTAAAAACATTGGAATATAACAAGATCATCACCCAGTTAGAGACCTACGCATCCTCTCCCCTGGGCCGGGACTTATGCCGGAACCTGGTTCCATCCATCGACGTCCATGAGATCCGCCAGATGCAGAAAGAAACTTCTGACGCCCTGACCAGAGTCCGCCAGAAAGGCAGTATTTCCTTTACAGGACTGAAGGATGTAGGTGGTTCTTTAAAACGCCTGGAGATCGGCAGCTCTTTAAATATCACGGAATTACTGGCCATCAGCTCCATGCTGACCATCGCTGCCAGAGCCAAGGCCTATGGCCGTCACGAGGACGATGACGAATATGAGGATTCCCTGGAAGAAATGTTCCGTCTCCTGGAACCACTGACTCCGTTAAATAATGAGATCAAGCGTTGTATCCTCTCTGAGGACGAGATCAGCGACGAGGCAAGTCCGGGACTTCACAAGGTGCGCCGTTCCATGAAGGCCATCAATGACAAGGTACATTCCCAGTTAAATGCCATCTTAAACTCCAACCGTACCTACCTGCAGGACGCAGTCATCACCATGCGCGACGGACGGTACTGCCTTCCGGTCAAATCCGAGTATAAAAGCCAGGTACCGGGTATGGTGCACGACCAGTCCTCTACCGGATCGACTCTGTTCATTGAGCCTATGGCGGTGATCCAGTTAAATAACCAGCTGCGGGAGCTGGAGATCCAGGAAAAGAAAGAGATCGAGGCAGTGTTAGCGGATCTAAGCAACCAGACTGCTCCATATACGGAGTCGATTTTATTAAACCAGCAGTTACTGGCCAAATTAGACTTTATCTTTGCGAAAGCGGCACTGTCCCGCCATTACAAATGCAGTGAACCACAGTTTAACACCAATGGCTACATCCACATCAAGGACGGACGCCACCCGTTATTAGATCCGGCAAAGGTGGTTCCTATCAATCTTTATTTAGGAAAGGATTTCGACCTGCTGATCGTAACGGGACCAAATACCGGTGGTAAGACTGTTTCTATTAAAACGGTCGGATTATTTACCTTAATGGGACAGGCAGGTCTGCATATTCCGGCCTTTGACGGTTCGGAACTGGCTGTTTTTGAGGAAGTATTTGCCGACATCGGAGATGAACAGAGCATCGAGCAGAATTTAAGTACCTTCTCTGCCCACATGACCAACGTGATCTCCATTTTGAACCAGGCAGACAGCCACTCCCTGTGCTTATTTGATGAGTTATGTGCCGGAACTGACCCGACCGAGGGCGCAGCCCTGGCGATCTCCATCTTAAGCTTTTTACACAACATGAAATGCCGTGTCATGGCAACCACCCACTACAGTGAATTAAAGGTATTTGCCCTGACGACTCCGGGTGTAGAGAATGCCTGCTGCGAGTTCAGCGTGGAAAATCTCCAGCCTACCTACCGGCTGCTGATCGGTATCCCTGGAAAAAGTAATGCGTTCGCCATTTCCAAACGTCTTGGACTGCCGGATTATATCATTGATGACGCCAGGACCCATCTGGAATCCAATGACGAGACCTTTGAGGATCTGCTGGCCCACTTAGAGGAGAGCCGTGTGACCATCGAGAAGGAGCAGGAAGAGATCCGGACTTATAAGGAAGAGGTCTCCCAGTTAAAATCCCGTCTGGCCCAGAAGGAGGAACGGTTCGATGAGCGCAAGGACAAGATGATCCGCCAGGCCAACGAGGAAGCACAACGGATCTTACGGGAAGCAAAGGAAACTGCCGACCAGACCATCAAGAATATCAACAAACTGGCAAACTCCAGCGGCGTTGGCAAACAGTTAGAGGCAGAACGTACCAGACTCCGTGAACAGCTTAACAAAGTAGATTCCAAGCTGACCATCAAGACCAAGGGCCCGAAGAAGACCATTTCCCCGAAAGCCCTGCGTGTTGGAGATACGGTAAAAGTCCTGACCATGGGCATTAATGGTACCGTCAGCACCCTTCCAAACCAAAAAGGCGATCTGTATGTGCAGATGGGTATTCTCCGTTCCCAGGTCAATATCAAAGACTTAGAGCTGGTAGACGAGGCCACCATCAGCGGACCAGGCGTTCCGACCACACCGAAGAATAAGACCGGAAGCGGTAAGATCAAGATGTCCAAGTCCCTGTCCGTATCCCCGGAGATCAATCTGATCGGTATGACCACCGACGAGGCAGTTCCGGCTATGGAGAAATATTTAGATGATGCTTATCTGGCACATCTTCCACAGGTCCGTGTGGTTCATGGCCGTGGAACAGGCGCTTTAAGAGCCGCCTGCCATAAGAGACTGAAGAAATTAAATTATGTGAAAGAATTCCGCCTTGGCGAATATGGCGAGGGCGACACCGGTGTTACCATTGTTGTATTTAAATAAGAGGGTATCCGTATCCCAAACGTGCAGCAACCGGTATCAACAGATATTTCACAAATGCAATGGGGAGGAATGAAAAATGGCTGAAAAACAGCGTGTAATGATTGTGGATGATGACGCGAATATCGCAGAGCTGATTTCACTGTATTTGGCAAAAGAATGTTATGAAACGAAGATCGTTTATGATGGAGAAGAGGCGTTGAAGGTATTTCCGGAATTCCGCCCCAATATCATCCTGTTAGATCTGATGCTTCCCGGCATGGACGGCTACCAGGTCTGCCGGGAGCTGCGTACTACCTCCCAGGTGCCGATCATCATGCTTTCCGCTAAGGGCGAGATCTTCGATAAGGTACTGGGACTGGAACTGGGAGCAGATGACTACATGATCAAGCCATTTGACTCCAAGGAACTGGTAGCCAGGGTAAAAGCGGTCCTGCGCCGCTATCAGGCGGTTCCGGCCCCCGCTCCGGTGACAGCAGCCACTGCAGCGCAGCAGCAGGGCGACTATGTGGAATATCCGGATCTGATCGTCAATTTAAGCAATTATGCCGTTCTCTATCAGGGAAAAAGCGTGGATATGCCGCCAAAAGAGCTGGAACTTCTCTATTTCCTGGCTTCTTCCCCGAACCAGGTATTTACCAGAGAACAGTTATTAGACCATATCTGGGGCTATGAATACATTGGGGACACCCGCACCGTAGACGTCCACATCAAACGTCTCCGGGAAAAAATCAAGGACAATGACAACTGGGCGCTGACCACCGTCTGGGGCATTGGTTACAAATTCGAGGTGAAGCGGTAAAACCATGACACATTCTCTTTATTACAAATTTATCATCGGCTATCTGGTGTTTGGACTGCTGGGATTTATCACCATTGCCACCATTTCTTCCGATATGACCTATGACTTCCTTCTGGAGACTAAATCTGACGCCCTCTATGATGAGGCTAACATGCTGGCATCAGATTTCAGCCAGCTCTACCGCGGCAGAAACTCCAATTTAAATGAAGCTGCCCCCAGGCTGAAAGCGGCTGCTACCTACCTGCAGGGAGAGGCCTGGATCGTGGACACCACCGGACATATCGTGGCAGACAGCAGTGTCCCGGCTAAAACCGATGTAACACTCTCCGATTTTGATCCTACCTTTATGGGGAACCGTTCCTACACGATCGGAAACTGCTTTGGTGTTTTTCCATATGAAGTATTAAGCGTTTCCGCTCCCATCACAGGCAATTACAATACTTATGGTTATGTGCTGGTCCACCTTCCGATCAGTGCCATCCAGCAGATCAAGGACAATATCTTAAATATCCTGTATATTTCTTCTGGAATTATTTTCGGACTGTCCCTGATCATTTTGCTGGTATTCACGGTTACCGTATATTTTCCATTAAAGAAGATCACCATCGCTGCCAACCAGTATGCAGAAGGCAATCTAAAGCATAAGCTGCAGTTAAAGACCCACGATGAGATGGGCTATCTGGCTGCTACCTTAAACTATATGTCTGATGAGCTGGATAAAATGGAGGAATACCAGAAGACCTTTATCGCTAATGTATCCCATGATTTCCGGTCGCCGCTGACCTCGATCAAGGGCTATCTGGAGGCCATCCTAGACGGCACCATTCCACCGGAAATGCAGGAAAAATACCTGACCCGCGTGATCTCCGAGACGGACCGCTTAAATAAACTGACCCAGGGACTTCTGACCTTAAACTCCTTAGACAGCAAAGGGTATCTCTCCCGCAGCAATTTTGACATCAACCGGGTGATCAAGGACACCGCCGCTTCCTTTGAGGGAACCTGCGATTCCAAGAATATCGTCCTGGACTTAACATTTGCGGAAAATATCACTATGGTATACGCAGATCTTGGCAAAATCCAGCAGGTGCTCTACAACCTGATCGACAATGCCATCAAATTCAGCCACCCGGATTCCACCATTTTCATCCAGACAACACTCCGGTTTGAAAAGGTATATGTCTCCGTCAAGGACACAGGGATCGGAATCCCAAAGGACAGCATCAAAAAGATCTGGGAACGTTTTTATAAGACAGACCTGTCTCGTGGAAAAGATAAGAAGGGCACCGGCCTTGGCTTATCCATTGTAAAAGAAATCATCCAGAACCATGGCGAGACCATCGATGTGATCAGTACCTCCGGGGTCGGATCGGAATTCATCTTTTCTCTGCCAAGGGCAATGAATCTGTAATGTATGATAAAAAATAAAACAGGCCGACGTTGTGAATCAGATCACGGCGCCGGCCTGTTTGTTTTGTATATTGATGATACCCTATCGCATTTTATCTGCTTATTTTGCCACGTAAGCGATGGCTTCTACCTCACATAAAACACCCTTTGGAAGGTCCTTAACAGCCACGCAGGAACGTGCCGGAGCACTTACGAAGTATTTCTCATAAACTGCGTTAAATGCCTGGAAATCAGCCATATTGGCTAAGAAACAGGTGGTCTTGATCACGGTCTCAAAGGATGCGCCGCCTGCTGCCAAAACAGCTCCTACGTTCTTGCAGGACTGCTCTGCCTGCTCTGCGATGGTTGCGCCCGCTACCTCGCCAGTTGCCGGGATTACCGGAATCTGGCCGGAAGAAAATACCATATCTCCAAATACCATACCCTGGGAGTATGGACCGATTGCTGCCGGTGCTTCTGTTGTTACGATCTTCTTCATGTCTTTTTCCTCCTGATATTGTTTCATCCCGCCACTCTGCGGAATCATTTTATCGATCGCCGTTTCTATATGCCTCTAACAGACGGTTGATTCTCTTAGTCGGGCTTAACAGCTCGCTTAAGGAAGCATCATGGTTCAAGTTATCGATGATCAGTGCGATGTATTTGCTTAAATCAACGCTGATGTAATATGGACGGGATAACAGATCCGGAGTCTGATATACCAGGTTGGTAGTCAGAACACGGTCAATCAGGCCGTCCTCATAATATTTATCAAACATGCTCAGACCGTTGGTAAACAGACCGAAGGTTGCGCAGACAAATACTTTTCTTGCTTTTCTTCTTTTCAACTCTTTGGCAACATCTAACATACTCTCGCCAGAGGAGATCATATCGTCGATGATCAGAACATCCTTGCCCTCTACGCTGGAGCCTAAGAACTCATGGGCAACGATCGGGTTGCGGCCATTGACGATCTTGGTGTAATCGCGGCGTTTGTAGAACATACCCATATCCAGTCCTAATACGTTGGCAAAATAGATTGCGCGGCCCATACCGCCTTCATCCGGGCTGATCACCATCATATGATCGCTGTCGATCTGTAACTCGGTCTCGTTCTTTAACAGATACTTGATGAACTGGTAGATCGGCTGAACGGTCTCAAAGCCCTTTAACGGAATGGCGTTCTGTACACGTGGGTCATGGGCATCGAACGTAATGATGTTCTCAACGCCCATATTCACTAACTCCTGGAGAGCCAGTGCGCAGTCTAAGGACTCTCTGCCGGAACGCTTATGCTGTCTGCCCTCGTATAAGAATGGCATGATCACGTTGATTCTGTGGGCCTTACCTGCTGCTGCTGCAATAACACGTTTTAAGTCCTGATAATGGTCATCTGGAGACATATGATTCGTCATGCCAGCCATAGAATAAGTCAGGCTGTAGTTGCAGACATCGACCATGATATACAGATCATCACCACGGACGGATGATTCGATGGTTCCTTTCGCCTCACCAGATCCAAAACGCGGGGTCTTAGCGTCAATAATGTAAGAATCTCTCTGGTATCCGGCAAAAGCGATGGTAGATTTGTGCTCGCTCTCCCGTTCCCGTCTCCAGGTCACAAGGTAATCATTTACCTTTTTTCCCAGCTCTGTACAGCTCTTTAATGGAACCAGTCCCAGAGGTCCTACCGGAATCGTCTCAATCGTCTTCTCTTCGTATATCATGTTCTTCCTCCATTTTATTGCGGCTTACGCCAGTTTCGTTTTTTTAGGTGCCGGTTTGACATTCCCGCAATAATACGCAGACTTACCTGGGCACCGTTTAAATTTACCTTAACATTATGTACCAAAATAGTCAAGTTTTTGTACCGGATCATACGATTTTCGTCCGTATATCATCCCCATACAGTGGAATAATGGAATACTGACTGATGATCCTGGAAGAGATACGGTCAGAATAGGTATCTCTTAACATGGTCATGGACAGATTGGTGGAAATGATGGTGCTTTTCTTTCGCAGCAGTCTCTCATTGATGCAGTAAAACAACTGGGAAGACACAAAGGTATTATTCAGTTCTGTTCCCAGATCATCGATGATCAGAAGATCACAGTCCAGAATATACTGGTACATGTCCTTCATTTCCTCTTCCGTATCGTAGTGGAATTTATTCTTGGAAAATACGTCAAATAAATCGTTGGAAGACAGATAGATCACTGACTGATACTGGTCGATCAGCGCCTTAGCGATACAGTTGGTTAAAAATGTCTTTCCAACACCGGTGCTTCCTGTAAAGATCAGGTTGCCGCCCTTTTTCTCAAAATTCTCCACATATTCCTTACACCAGGTATGAACCTGGCGCATATAATCCGCCACAGTCATCTGGATCTCCGGGATCACCACCCGGTCGTCATAATACTCGTAGGAGAAGGAGTCAAAATTCTCCCGCAAAAGCACTTCCTCAATGTTGGACTGGGAGTAGAGCAGGCGGATCTCCTCTTTCTTAAAACAACGGCATTTCCTGCCATCGACATAGCCCGTATCCTGGCATTCCGGGCAGACGTAGTGCATCTCCATGTAATCCGCCGGAAATCCAAAAGCGGATAACAGCACTTCTTTCTGCTCTCTCAGGTCTTCGATATGCTGTTTTAACTCTTCTTTTGCGTTTGTATCCCCATCTAACAGCTTTCTGGCGCAGCGAACCGCCTGGGAGCTGATCTCATCCTCGATCTGCCTGATCTGCGGCACCTTCTGGTAGACTTCCTCTCTTCTCTGATCCTGTTCGTATTTATCCTGGAACTGCCGCTGATTGTAAATACGCATGATGGCGTTATACTGGGAATTATTCAGTGACATCTTTTCTCATCCTCTCTCACTTATGACAGCTGGTATCTCTTTATGCCGCCGCATATACAGGCTTCCTTTTTCATGCGTGCAGCCACGGAACCGTTCCTCTAGCTTTCACCCAGGCGCTGTTTCAACCGCTCCAGCACCATTCCGTCATAGTCTGTATTTCTCTGCTCAAAATTATGGAATTTATTCTTCTGTGGTTTTAACTGCGGCTGGTTGTCCCGATAGGCAGCAGGAGCTGTCCCTTCCTTAACCGCCGTTTTCTGGCCCCCATGCTTCTCATCCTGCCGTTTCACATCCTCCATGGTCCTTACACCGGCTTTTCTCCACTTATCCAGGATAGAATCCGCATACTGGAAGCTGGGCTTCTGGATAGCCTTTAAAGTTCTTCCACAGGCCTCTAAGATTAGTTCCTTGCTGAACGCCCACTCCTGGAACCAGCGGCGGATGATCTTCGCCTCCGCATCTCCCGGTCTCCGGTCATTTAAGCCAAATGCCTTCATCACCGCGAAACAGTCGCCGTTAAAAGAAGCCGCCTGATCCCTGGCCTGATTGGCAGTCTTGATGCCGCGCTCATTCCAGCTGAGAGCCACAGTCTCTAAATAGCGGATACTTTTATGGTCATTCTGGGCACAGTATTCTGCCAGATATTCCAGAAGTTCCGCCGACATATGGAGAGAATCATAGAGGTAAGCAAACACCTCACAGTCCCTTGGGGTAAATACCTTACCCATCAGTTTCTGGGCAATATAGAGAAGCTGGGTAAATTCCTCTTTGTCCGCCAAGGCCCCAACCTGGGCCGGAGTATAGTGCCTGCGCTCCTGAGTCTGGGCAGATGGGGCGGTGGTGGATGAAACGGTGGTGGATGACATCTCCTGTCCTTCAAATCCGGTCCGATTGCCCGAAACCGATGCATATCCCTTCGGTGAAGCTGCCGCACATCCACTGTCCTGGCGTCCCATGACCATCCGGTCACTCATTTCACTTCGCGCCTGGGCATCTGCGTCTTCCAGTACGCCCAGACGAACCCAGTAAGCAATCGCCCGCTTCACATCGGACTCTGTGTGGTTTAATGCGTCCGCGATCTCTCCCACGGTGATCTCCCGCCCGTCATGGCGCAGCAGATACAGATATACCTTCACATACTCCCCATTGGCCACCGCCATATACCGGTCAATAAACTCATTGGCCACCATGGTGGCATTTACCTCAAACTTACTTCTCATATCTAAAACTCACCCTGTCCCTCTCCACGACTGCTTCCTTCGTTACAGTCCATGCGCTGCCCATAGCGCCTGGTGTCCTAGCATTATCATATCACACGTTTTTCCAAAAGAAAATAGATGGAATTTGTCCACCGGCTGATTGTGGATAATGTGGATAATGTGGATTCTGGCGTCCTTTATCCACGGGAAAACCGTCGAAAATGGTAGATTTTCCTTTAAATACAAGGGATTTGAAATTGTGAGAATTTATTTTATGTAAATAAAAGAATCCACATAGTTTATCAACGGAAATTGTTGAAAACTATGTGGATAATGTGGATAACTTACTCGCCAAGCAGGTTTTCGCCCACTTTTACTATATCTCCGGCCCCCATAGTTATCAACAGGTCGCCGTGCATACAATTTTCTAATAAAAATGTTTCGATCTCATCAAAGCTCTTGAAATAGTGGGCTTTCGTACCCAGTTTCTCGATCCGCTCCGCAATATCCGCAGAACTGATGCCTAAGGTATCGGTCTCTCTGGCTGCGTAAATATCTGCCAGCACCACCTCGTCTGCTGCGGAAAGCGCCTGGGCAAACTGGTCTAAGAACGCCTTGGTTCTGGTGTAGGTATGCGGCTGGAATACGCACCACAGCTTCTTATGTGGATAATTCTTTGCCGCCGCCAGTGTTGCTGCGATCTCCTGTGGATGATGGGCATAATCATCGATGATGGTCACGCCGCCGATCTCGCCCTTTTTCTCAAAACGGCGGTTGGTTCCCATAAACTTCTTAAGTCCTGCGCGGATATGCTCCATATCAATTCCCAGATCCCGGCATAAGGCAATGGCTGCCAGCGCATTGTATACATTATGCTCTCCAGGTACGCCCAGGGTGATCTCCCCGGCATCCTGTCCATCGATCATCAGGCGGAAGGCTGCTCTGGCAAAATGGTCGTAAGTGATGTCTTCCGCCCGGTAATTGCTGTCGATTCGTTTTCCACAGGTAACGATCCGGCATTCCAGTCCATCCACAATTTCCTCATAACGGTCGATGTCACTGTTGATAACTAATAATCCATCCTTCGGAAGCTTCTGGGCAAACAGGCGGAAGGAATGACGGATATCATCAATATCTTTAAAGAAATCCAGGTGATCCGCCTCAATATTCAGGATCACTTCCCGGTTCGGGAAGAAGGATAAAAAGCTGTTGGTATACTCGCAGGCTTCTGTCACGAAAAGCTCCGAACCGCCTACCCGGATGTTTCCTCCAATGGAATTTAAGATACCGCCTACGGAAATCGTCGGGTCTGCGTCTGCCGCCAGTAAAATCTCTGTAACCATGGATGTGGTCGTGGTCTTGCCATGGGTTCCGGAGATACCCACTGCATACTGGTAATTCTTCATCATCTGACCCAGTAACTCTGCCCTGGTGAGAATCGGGAGCCCTTTTTCCACTGCTGCCGCAAACTCCGGGTTATCCGGGTGTACTGCTGCAGTGTAGACCACCACATGGATGCCATCGATGATATTCTCCGCTTTCTGGCCATAGAAAATCTTCGCTCCCTTAGCCTCCAAATGCTCTGTCAGCTCTGACTTATGGGCATCAGAACCGGACACTGTAAATCCCTCGTCCATCAAAATCTCTGCCAGACCGCTCATGCTGATGCCACCAATCCCTATAAAATGCACATGCTCTGGTTTGTTAAAATCTATCTGATACATACTGTTATCCACCCTTTTATTTTTTCATGCAGGCAATGTTCCACCGCCCGGCTTTTGATCCTGCTGCTGCGCTGGTCTTCCAGCATTCACTTACTTGTACTTCTTTTTCGGTAAAATGTCAATTCCAGACAGACCTATTTCTCCGTGAAATTCGCTTTCCGGTCAAATAAAATATAACGATAATGCTCCAGGACCGCCCGCAGGCCATTGCCCAGAACACCGATCGCCAGCACCTCTCCGATTCCCACCGTCACCATGGCAAAGAGGATCATGTCCTCAGAACCATAGGCGTAACGAAGCACCCACGGAATGATAATGGTATTAGAAAGGATCGGGGGCACACATACCGCCCATTTGTGATCTCTAAGAACATAAGATCCAACTGCTCCGATCAGAGTCGCCAGACTTCCAAAGATCACATCCAGAGCCGCCGCTCCGCATAACAGATTGGACAGCAGACACCCTAAAAATACCCCAGGCACCGCCGCCGGTGTGAAATATGGCAGCACACACAGCGCCTCCGAGATCCTAAACTGCACCGGGCCAAAACTGATCGGCGCAAACAATATGGTCAGCACCACATAAATCGCTGCGATCACCGCCCCATGAACCATGAAATACGCAGTAAATGTTTTTTTCTGTTTCATTTTCCTAAAACTCCTTTGTGTTTCTTTGATAACTGCCCTGTTTACAGTTATCATTATTTTACTACATACGGGGCTGTTTTGCAAATGGTGGAAGCGCTTCCCCGCGGAGCGTTTTTATTTCATAGAACGCAATTTCCTATGAAAAAATGGGTACAAAAGATATGTTTTCTATCTTCTGTACCCATCGTCTATTTTCGCCCGGCAACGGAATTTTGTACTCTTCCATCTCCGGATTTTTCATTGGATCGATCCTACAACAAAATACACGCCACATACATGATCACGCCCACGATCGCCGCTGCTGCCAACGTGATCGGAAGAACCTTCTGAAGCACCTTACCCTCCTGTCCCATGATTCCGGCGGTCGTACAGCCAAGAACGATGTTTCCAGGGCAGATAGCGGCTCCGATGGCTCCTCCTGCAGTCTGTGCGCCAAGAACCGGGGCTGGATTTAAGCCTAAGAAGTTAGCAGTAGCAAGCTGGAAGCTGCCAAACAGGATGTTGGAAGCCATGTTGGAGCTGGTCATAAAGGAGCCCAGGAGTCCCACGATCGGGGAAAGCGCCACATAAGCCTCGCCCATAACGCCTGCGATTCCCTGGGCCATCACGGTAGTCTGTCCGGTTCCTCCCATGACCTTGCTCATAGCGATGAAGCAGATCACAGAAATCGAAGAAGGGATGGTCTTTTTCACGGTTCTGCGGCCGATCATCGCGCCGCTGTCCTCATGAAGCCAGCCTTTGCTCTTGAAATAGAAGAAACCAAAGATGGCGGATACTAACAGGAACATTCCCGCATGGGTAAAGATGGCCAGCGGAGAAAATGGATCTGCAGCCGGATCTTCGTAACCGTATCCCGTCACCATCCCAGGGAAGGCAAAGCCCAATTTCACCTGGCCTAAGAACTCTTTGATTGGTCTGACCAATAAGATCACTAATGTCAAAATGGTCAGCACAATATACGGAAGGAAAGCCTGCAGCACTGACATATCTTCCGGTGCGTCCTCTTCCTCGGCAGAACCGGCGCTGCGGTCCATCACCGGACTCTCCTCCACACGCCATGGATCTTTATACCACGGGGTACGTCCCAGGACCACGATAGCGCCGATGGCAACAACCGTCGGTACAAAGCAGGCCAGAGTTGCGTTAAACTGGCTTACCAGCATCTGCCCGCCGCCATGAATGGTGGAGATCACCAGAACTGCAGGAAATCCCTTTTTCAGAGCCTTTCCTTTACCGTAGAACCAGCACAGCATCATGCCGCTGGTAAAGTTCCAGATCCAGATAAAAGCCGTTGCCCACAGGGACGTGGCATTCAACATGGCCACATTGTCCACCATGTTGGCCTGGATCGCCAGGGAGTCCCATGCCGCACCTAAGGTTCCATAGGTGTTGCCCCAGGTGTGGGCAAGCAGCGGAATGATCACAGCCCAGAAGGGACGCATACCGATCCCAATAAGCAGTGGTGCGCCAACCGCCACCGGCACGCCAAAGCCGGTGATTCCCTGTAAAAAGCTGGTAAATACCCATGCAAGCAGCATAATCTGCAATAACTCGTTCTGAGTTACTTTGCCCATGCTCTTTCGAAACACCTGGAATGCTTTGGCTTCATTGACCACTTCATATAACAGGATGGCCGTCCAGACTACGATCAGGATCGGAAGAGCGCTCCAGACACCCTTTAGCATCTCCATGAACACATGGGGAATGGAGGCTTTGTATACAATCAAGGCACTGACAGCGGATACACATAAACCAATGGGAGCTGCCTTCACAGCTCCCATCTGCAACTTCACCATCAGTACCAGCAGAACCAGGATCGGCAGAACCGCCATGATCCAGGTAAATATCGTTACTGGTAATGTCATAATGAATAAATCCTTTCTTTTACCACTGGCCGTAAATCATATGCGGCAGCCACAGGCTGATCTCAGGCACATATGTAATGATCAGCAGAGCGATCAGGGACATAAGGATAAATGGCATTGCTCCCTTGGCAACCTTTAACATCGGCTGCTTGGTGATACTTGCTGCAACGAACAGGTTCAGACCAAAAGGAGGTGTAAACATACCGATGGCTGCGTTTACAACCATAACGATACCTAAATGAACGATATCGATACCTGCCGACTGTGCGATCGGCAGGAATAACGGTCCAAGAATCGTAGTTAAAGAAGCGCCATCCATGAACATACCGCCGATCAGAAGAATAATGTTCATCATCAGCAGGATGACTGCTTTCTTACTGGAAACACCTAATACTGCATCAGCGATCGCTACTGTGATTCCCTCAGATGTCAGGATAAATGCGAATACGGAAGCTGCTGCTAACAGGATCATGACCTGAATGGTGGTCTCCGCAGATTTCAGGACACAGTTGATAAATCCCTTGAAATTCAGCTCCCGATAAACAAACAGGGAAACAACGATGGAGTAAACAGCTGCAACTGCCGCTGCCTCGGTTGGAGTAAACACGCCGCCGTAGATACCGCCCAGGATAATGATCGGAACGCCCATGCCCCAGATGGATTCTTTGATGGCAACCAGACGCTCGCCCCAGGTCTTTCTGGTCTCACGCTGGATCTCCGGATGACGTTTTGCGTAGAAAAAGGTATATACCACAAAGCTGAGTCCGTATACGATACCTGCGCCGAAACCGGACATAAACAGGGCTCCAACAGAAGCGCCGGTTACAGTTCCGTAAACGATCATGTTTACAGAAGGTGGGATGATGATACCCAGAGAGCCTGCCGCGGTGATGACACCTGCGGAGAACTCCTTGCTATAACCCTTCTCGATCATCGCCGGGTATAACAGGGCTCCGATCGCAACTACAGTTGCCGGTGAAGAACCGGAAATGGCACCGAAGAACATACTTGCCAGAATGGCAGTCATACCTAAGCCGCCTGGGATATGTCCTACGAACGCATTGGCCAGGTTGATGATTCGTTTGGAGATACCACCCTCGCTCATTAAGTTTGCAGCGAGAACGAATAACGGGATACTCATCAGGGAGAACTTGTTGATACCGGCAAACATTCTCTGGATGATAATGGTAGTATCCATATTACTGAACAGCAGGAAAGATGCTGTTACAGAACCGCACAGTGCGATGAAGATCGGGACACTGGCAGCCAGCATTACTAACAATGATACAAATAAGAATACGGTCATGCCTGCGCGCCTCCTTTTCCGATCAGTTCCTTCACACTATCAATTAATTTTAAGATAAAACGGAAGGTCATCACTCCGCCGCCTACCGGAAAGGACAGATAGATCCACCACAGCGGAATCTGCATTGCTGCAGATTTCTGGTTGTTGGCCATCATGGAACCGACCAGACGGGAGCCGGAGGTCAGGATCACAACGGAGAATGCAAGGCAGATCACGTAAACGATCAGCGCCAGCACCTGTTTTACCTTTTCATTTTTGATCATATCCGGGATCGCGGTGATCTTCATATGGGCATCGGAACGGACACAGGCACCGCAGCCACCGCAGACGATCCAGATGATGGCATAGTTGGCGTACTCATTAGACCAGACAATGCCAGATTTAAAGCAGAAACGCATGATAACATTGGCAAACAGAATGAACGTAGTGCTTAACATACCGATCACCAGCATGGCGTTCTCTGCGTAAGAAACCCATTTATCAATTTTCTTCAGCATAATTTTCTTTCCTTTAGTTACCTTAAAACCTTATTTGTTGTACTTGTCAATGATCTCATACGCCTTGTCCAGGGTATCAGAACCGATAACGTCACGATATTTCTCATGAACTGGTTTCATAACCTCTGTCAGTGCTGCGATCTCATCAGCAGTCAGCTCATTCACTTCACAGCCGGAAGCCTTGATGGTCTCGATATAACCAGCCTCACGGTCGATAGTCATCTGACGCTCTTCCTGAACTGCCTCGGTTGCTGCGTCATCAATGATCTTCTGGATATCCTCTGGAAGAGTGTCCCAGAAGCTCTTGGAGAACAGCAGTGCATATGCCAGATATGCGTGGTTGGAAATAGTGCAGTTCTTCTGAACCTCATAGAACTTCATGCTGACGATAGAAACCAATGGGTTCTCCTCACCGTCAACCGTACCGTTCTGCAGTGCGTTGTAGGTCTCACCAAAATCGATTGGGGTCGGGTTCGCGCCCAGAGCCTTGAACTGATCCAGGATCAGCGGGGAGCTCATGGTACGGAAGTTTACGCCCTTGAAATCATCTGGGGTATGCAGTGGTTTATTAGCAGTGAACTGCTTGAAGCCGGACTCCCAGAAGTTGATGCCCTTGAAACCAATATCTCCCATTGGATCCAGTAACATACTCTTAAACTCTGCGTCATCCAGAGCACCGTAGCAGGCATCTCTGTTCGGGAATACGAATGGCAGATCCAGTAACTGTAATGGAGCATAGAAACCAGACAGCTTTGCAGTTGGGATCAGGGCTGCTTCTACAGAACCAGTCTGAAGCATCTCAGCAACTTCCTCATCAGAACCCAGTGTATTGTTCGGGAAGATCTGGATCTGAACAGCGCCGCCGCTCTTTTCTTCCACCAGATCTTTAAATTTCACAAGACCTTCATGCTGGGAAGAATCCTCAGCCAGATCGTGATGCAGTTTGATCTTGTAAGTTTTTCCAGAAGCTGCTGCCGCCGCTGTTGTCCCAGAACCGCCAGCTGCTGCTGTTGTTCCTGCATTGCCGGAGCTGCTTCCACCACATGCTGTCAGGCCGAATGCCATGACAACCGCCATAGAAAGTGCCAGTAATCTCTTTTTCATTAATTTATCCTCCTGATTGAATTTCCTAAATTGTGGATACTTTCGCGTTATTTTACTCGATTCCCAATTTCTTTGCGTAAGCTTCCAATGCCTTCTCAAAGCATCCTAAAGGAGCACGTACCGTACCTGCGCCGACCTGCCCGATTCCGGCTACCTTATGGGCAATACCGGTGTTAATCAGAGGAGTGATTCCGGTAGCAACTACCTTACGGATATCGATTCCCAGCGGAGAGCCCTTGAAATCCCAGGTTGGGATCACAAAGTTCGGATTATGGGTGATACAGATCTGCTGCATCTCATTGGATACTCTTAAGGCATCCTCAAATCCGCCTGCACCGACAAAACGGGTAACACCCGGAGCCGCGATCATGGACATACCGCCCACGCCAACAGTCTCTGTGATGGCGCTGTCTCCGATATCCGGATTACCGTCTGCCTCACAGAAGCCGGTGAAATACAGTCCCTTTGGTGTGTTAACCGGAGCAGTGAACCACTGATCTCCCATACCACTGATACGGATACCAAAGTTACGTCCATTACGTGTCATGGCAGTTACCACGCAGCCCTCTTCTAATTTTCTGGCTGCATCTGCGATGGACTTGCCAGTTGCCATCATGACATTTAAGAAGAACTGGTCTGTATTTGCCAGGAACTCTACTACCTGCTGGATCTCTTCCCGATCCCAGTCAAGAGCGATGATATACGGAACCACTTCCTTCAGGAAGTTCAAGGTTGCCGCGATATTTCTCTGATGGAACTCGTCACCCATGGTAATTGCTTTCGCAATAATGACATTTAAGTTGATTCCGCCCTCTTTCGAACGGATCGCTGCGCCCAGAACCGGTCCTAATACCTTCTGCATCCAGGTCAGACGGTCTACAACCTCCTTGGAGTACGCGCCGAAACGAAGTACCTTACCGATTCCCTCATTCATAATACAGTACGCACGGGTACCATCCAGACGGTTCTCAACCACCATCACCGGCATATTCGCAGAAGTGATACCGCCCATCGGACCTACTGCGTGTACGTGGTGACATGGAATAAACTTCACGCCGCCGGACTCTAAAAGGGCTTTTGCCTCCTCTTCTGTCTCGCACCAATGCTCAAACAGGATCGCTCCGATACAGGAGCCCTGCATCGGGCCTGTCATATCCTTGTACTCGATCGGCGGGCCAGCATGAAGCAGAACCTTGCCGTTTAATTCCGGAATCACGCTGACTGCCGGAACTACATCGATCAGGAATGGCTGGGCATCCTTAAAACGCTCCACAACTTTCTGGTTCATTGTATCAATTTCTTTGCGTTTGTTCAACTCATTTATTAAATGAATGAAATGCTTATTGCCTCCAGCCATTGGTTTCCAGTCAAACTGAACGCTGGTCCCGTTATAAGCCACGATGGAATCGTTGAAGCTGCGGACGCCGACATTGATCACACGCGGTTTGGTATTTAACAGCTCCATGATCTTCTCATCCGGCTCTGGAAGCGGAGTCTCGTCCACTGCCGCCTCTACATGGCCACGGGTGTTTTCTTTATAATCAATGCCCTTTAATTTCAGTGCTAAGCGGATCGCTCTCGCATTGCTCTCCTCAACCAGAACACCGCATTCCTTTAATTCTGCTACTGCACGGTCATAGTCCTGTGGATCCTGTCTGGTTCCGCAGACACTTGCTACGAAATACAGCTCACGGCCGTCTGCCTTAGCGATTTCCTGCGCCTCACGGATCGCCGGAGCTAAAGCACCTGCCATATCTGGATGGCAGCCATAGCCTAACATGCAGTCTAATAAGATCACACCGGTCTGAGGATCTTTCGCACACTCTAAGATCTTCTTGATACGGACCTCAGGATCGATCATCGGATGCGGTTTTCCCTGTGTATACACATCATCGCCCAGATCGACCACCTCATAACCGCCTGTCTTTAAGATGTAGCCTTCTTCTTTGATCAAGCCGCCCAGATTCAGTGCCTCTGCGATCAGCATACCAGCCTCTGCCGCTAAGCTTCCGCCAGAATATAAGCCTTTTACAGTCTTATCTGCTGCTAACGGTCTGGAAACCTCATAATCGATCGGATCACAGTAATTGTCCTTGATCGGATCGCCATTGGCCAGATCCACTGCCATACGTGCAGTCTCTTCCAATGTATGCGCCAGATATACTTTTCCCTCATGATTCTCCGGCTTCTCTCCTAAGAAAATCGCAACCACTGGTTTGGTGCATTTCTGAAGAAGAGCCACAACCTCATCACGGACCTCTTTTGCCGGTGGCTTGGAGATCACAACGATCACATCGGTCGGATCATGATGCTCCAGGCCAACGATCGCGTCCTTCACTGTGATCGCACCGACTTTGGCGTTCAGATCACGTCCGCCGGTACCGATAGCATGGATCACGCCGCCGCCCAGACGGTCGATGATGGCGGTCACTTCCTGGATACCGGTTCCGGATGCGCCTACGATACCGATGTTGCCAGGCTTCACCACGTTGGTAAATGCGATCGGGATTCCGGAAATGATTCCAGTACCACAATCCGGTCCCATGAAGAGAAGTCCCTTGTCATGGGCTTTCTTTTTCAAACGGATCTCATCTTCCAGTGAAATATTATCGGAGAAGGAAAATACATGCAGTCCTTTATCCAGAGCTGTCTCGATCTCAGGCGCAGTATACTCGCCCGGTGTGGAAAATAATGCCATATTTGCATCTGGCAGCTGCTCTAATGCTTCATCCCAGGTGGTAACGCTGGTCAATGCCTGTTTCTCTTTCTTGACAGACATATCATTTAAAAATGCCTTTACCTCCTCTAATACCTTGTCAACGATATCCTCGCTGTCTGCCTCCACAACGATACACATATCGCCAGGCGCTGCTGCCTCTGCCTCTGCAGTCAGAAGACCCGCATTGCGGTAAATATCCTTGTTGGCATCAGTTGCCATCATGATCTGGCTCTGCTTTACACCTTCCAGAGTGTTGATCCGGTTGGTAAGCAGCATCAGGTTAATGGAATCCTGATAGGTATTCTTCTTAACTACCGTAAATAACATTGATAGGTTCCTCCTCTTAATACATTTAATTTAACAGATTTATTATATACAACCGTGTTTCTTTTTTCAATGGCGAATCCGGGTGTTGCCGTTCAGGAAATCCCTTCCAACGAACAGCAGCATCCTGCTTCCTGGTTCATCAGACATGGATCACGGTTCCGGTCCTGCCCTCAATTCCCTCTGCTGCCTTTTCCAGCTGGGTGATCAGGGTTTTCCGTCCTTTCTTACTCTCAGCAAACTGGACAGCTGCCTCGATCTTGGGAAGCATGGAACCGGCCGGGAATTCTCCCTCTGCCATGTATTTCTTTGCTTCTTCTACCGTCAATTCGGATAACCACTGCTGATCCGGCTTTCCAAAATGAATGGCAACCTTCTCTACCGCAGTTAGAATCACCAGATATTCCGCATCCAGCTTCTGGGCCAGCAGGCTTGAAGCGCTGTCTTTATCGATCACAGCGTTTACGCCGACCAGCTTCCCGTCTTTCTGCACCACCGGGATTCCGCCACCTCCACAGGTCACCACGATATGCCCTGCGTTTACTAAAGTACGGATGGTCTGAAGCTCCCGGATCCGTTTCGGTTTCGGTGACGCCACCACCTGCCGGTAGCCTCTTCCCGAATCCTCCACACAGGGAATGCCTTTCGCTTCTTTTTTTATCGCCTCTTCTCTGGTCATAAAACGCCCGATGGGTTTGGTCGGATGGTAAAATGCCGGGTCCTCCGGGTCTACCTCCACCTGGGAAATAATGGTAGATACCTTATGATCGATTCCCCGCAGATATAATTCATCCTTGATGGCATTTTGCAGATCAAAGCCGATATATCCCTGGCTCATGGCTACGCTGGTGGACAGTGGAACCTCTGCCTCACTGTGGGCCGCAGCATATTCATTCATGGCACTCTGGATCATGCCAACCTGCGGACCGTTGCCATGGGTGATGATCAGATCATAGCCCTGCTGCTCCAGATCCACGATCACCTTGGCCGTATGCTCCACTGCCTCCTGCTGCTCTTCCACATTTTTCCCTAGGGCATTTCCTCCGAGAGCGATAACAATTTTTCTTTTTTTCAAGATTATCTCCCTCCTGCATTTCGGTTGTGTTATAATCTGATTATATTCGGTAAAATACTACTTTTCAATGGCATAAGCGTCCAAACAATTCGTTATTTTTTATCTATGGAGGATAAAACTTATGACTCTTAACCAGCTTTTGAAACAGAATCAGTCCTTTTATGGCGCATCCGTCATCGCCGGTGAAGACTGTCTGGACCGGGAAGTCAAAAGCGTCATGGTACTGGAAGCCGCCGACATCGAAAACTGGGGAAAGCCGGGACAGCTTTTACTGACCAGCTTCTATGCACTACAGATCCTGGACGCAGAAAATTCCAGGAAATTCTTCATCACCATGCAGAAGATCGGTATCTGCGGCATCGTGTTAAAGCTCGGACGGCTGATTTCGGATATTCCACCCTACATCATGGATTACTGCAATTACTACCATATTCCGCTGATCACGGTTCCCAAGACTACCCAATATGAAACCATGATCCTGTCCATCATGGAGCCCTTAATGCGGCAGATGCTGCGCAAGCAGTCCACCATGCAGCGCTACAATGACCTGGTTGGGGATCTGCTTAGCGGACGGATGGCAGAACGTGAGTCTATTGACCAGGCACTGCATTTTCTCCAGATTGATTCCAGACCTTATTATCAAATGCTCCTGATCCAGCTTCCTGCGTTCCAGTCATCTATTTTGACCGATGGTCCGGACGCCGGAGAAATATGTTTCCTGATCCGCAGAGAGCTTGACCTTCAAAAATTCAGTTACGCCTACCAGCAGATCCATGACCGCCTGGTTCTGCTTTTCAATCTTCCGTCAGGCACTTCAGAATCTGATTTTCTGTGGCTGAAGGAGCTGCTTGACGATATGGAGCTTCCCTATCAGGTAACGATCAGCAATATCGATGACCGTTATCACATCGAACAGCTATACCATCAGACCCAGGATGCCCACATTCTGGCCAATATGCTTTATACCGGCAATTATCTGGTAACCTATGACAGTCTGGGATTTTATAAGCTTTTTTTAGACCGCAACAACTTAGACCGTATCGACAGTCTGTTGACGCTTCAAAATAAGCATCTGCGGAAAACCCAGCCAGAGTTGTGGAAAACTCTGGATGCCTTTATCTCCTGCGGGCAGAATTATTCCAAAACGGCAGAGTTATTGTTTCTGCACCCAAAAACAGTCAAATACCGGATCAGCAAGCTCCGGTCTGTGCTGGATCTGGATTTCGAAGACCCGGAGCAGGTATTCCGTATTATGCTGGATTCCCGCCTGTTCCGGCTGCAAAATCATTTTCATTCGGAGGAATAAAATCATGAGTCCTATTAATCTTACTGCTGAAGCTTATACCATTCCCTTTCAGGGACATGAGCTTCACGCGCGGGTATTCCGTCCTGCTGCTCCTGTCATCGGACGGATCTTTTATCTTCACGGCGGCGGTCTGGTATTCGGGGAACCGGGCGACCTGCCTTTGTGTTATGTAAACCTATTTTTAAATGCCGGGTACGAACTGATCAGCTTGGATTACCCGCTGGCGCCGGAGCAGAGGCTGGCAGTCATCCTGGAGGCGGTTCACGCGGGCATTATGGGAATGCTGGAAATCCTGGAACACGGTGCTGGTTCTGCAGATTCAAGCACTGAAACTGACAGTGCTTCGGGGGCTTCCCACATTCCCTACTACCTGTTTGGACGGTCTGCCGGAGCTTATCTGGCGCTGATGGAGGCAAAACGGCTTTGTGAGAGCGGCTTGGGCGCTGCCGGCCTTCTCTGCTTTTACGGCTATCATACGTTCGATCTTCCCGAATTTAAAAAGCCCAATGCCTGGTTTGCGAAACTCCCTGCAGTTTCAAAACAGACCGCAGACTCTCTGGTACAGACCGGACATGGACCTGATGGCGCCGCACCTGCATTCTTGACCAGCGGCCCTATGGCGACCCGCTATTCCATCTATATCTATGCCCGTCAGACTGGCTGTTGGCCAGAACTGTTAGGAACTCCGGAGGACATCGCCCGGTACAGTCTGAGCGAAGAAGACTTTGCGCTTCTGCCGCCTGGCTTTTTCACCGCCAGCTCCGGCGATCAGGATGTGCCGTTCCGGGAATCCAAACAGATGGCCCGGAAAATCCCCCGCAGTCAGTTTTTCCCTGTTTATTATCTGCAACATGATTTTGACCGGGACACGACAAAACCAGAAGGAATGCAGGCTTACCGGGCGGCGCTGGCATGGCTGAAGGATGTGAAAGGAACCTGCTGAAATCTATGGAGATTACCCGCACATCCCAATACGCCTTTGACTTTCTGAACCGCCATCGCCGCGGCGCTGTGCATTCTGTATACAAGAAAACCATAAATCTGGAAATGGACGGACAGCTTCTGGCGATCCAGGTATCCGGCTCTCCCCTTTCGCCGTTAAGCCTGATCACAGACCAGACTGCCGAAAGCCTGGACACCCTGAAGCTTCAACCTGGTGATCCTGTTTTGGCAACTGCCTGGAGCCGGAAACTACTGGTCGGTACCCACTGTTTTCACTGGGATAAACCAGCCGTTGTGGATTTACAACTGAAAGGGCCCGATCCACGGTTCACCCCAAATCAAACCAGTGTTAACGACAGACAGACTTCACAGAACCACGGTTCAAATCCCGTCAGATCCACACAATGCTGCGATCCAGAGCTGTCCGGCACTGTTCTGGAGCTTTTAAACACGTATCCGCCTGTGGGATTTGTCCCTTTATTTGTGGACGTCCCCGCACCTCCGGCCGGCACACACGCTGCCCCGGACCCGTTTCTCACCCAGGCAGAAATCATTCTCCGTACCGGCGCCCCCATCACGGATCTCATCGGTCTTGGCATCGGCTTAACGCCAAGCGGAGATGATTTCCTCTGCGGTGTGTTAGCCGGTCTGACCCTGCTGGGGCTGCGGGACTCACAGGATTTCCGGCATTTATCTGCGGAAATCTCCCGGAACCTGGCAAAAACCAACGCCATCAGCGCTGCATTCTTGCGCTGCGCCATGAATGGCCAGTTCTCCGAGGCCCTGGTAACCCTTGGCTCCGTGTCATTTTCCCAGTCCCTGCAGATGTTCCACGACATCGGCCACTCCTCCGGAGCTGATACCTTATGCGGGCTGTATTTTGCTTTATGTGGGCTATATTTTGCCTTTGGTAAATTTTCGTAATCGTGATATACTATCAAGTAACTTTAACGTAACTATTCAGTACCTTCATAGTTACACTTTAACTTTACAATCACACAATCTACAAATAATAAGAGGTGTTTCCCATGCCATTTGTTTCACTGATCATTCCTGTTTATAATGCTGAAAAATATCTTCGCCGCTGTCTGACCAGCGCCATGGAGCAGACCTTTAAAGATATGGAGATCCTGGTAGTCAACGACGGAAGTACCGACGAAAGTCTTGCCATCTGCCAGGAATATGCGCAGATGGACCCACGCTTTCACATCATTAATAAAGAAAATACCGGTGTTTCTGACAGCCGTAACCGTGCCATCCAGATTGCCAAAGGTGACTATCTGCAGTTTATGGACAGTGATGACTGGCTGACCCCGGATGCCACGGAAACCTTCGTCTACGCAGCGCAGAAATTTAACTGTGATCTGGTCATTGCTGATTTCTACCGGGTAGATAAGGCAGTATTCACGGAAAAACAGCATATCCGGGAACGGGGACTTCTGACCCGCGAACAATTTGCCACTTACATGATGCAGGATCCGGCAGATTTCTACTATGGCGTTCTCTGGAACAAGCTGTACCGCCGCCAGGTAATTGCAGACAACCATCTGGAAATGGATGCCCAGATGCGCTGGTGCGAGGATTTCCTGTTTAACCTGAGCTTTATCCGTCATGCCGAAACCTTCACCGCCGTTCAGACGCCGGTCTATTATTATATGAAACGCAAGGGCAGCCTGGTCAGCACCGACTGGAAAAAAGCCAACGCGGTGTTATTAAAATTCCGTCTGTTAAAGGAATATAAGGAACTGTATCAGAGTATCGGATTATACGAAGAAAATGAATTAAAGATCAATGCGTTTGTCCTGTCCGTGGCCAAAGATGGCAATGTCGCCATTCCCATGAGCCGGAACCGGAAAAAGCTGGACAAAGAAGATTACATCGAAGATCCGCTTCCCCCTGGCTATACAAGGGTGAAGCACAGTTTCAGCCCGGTTTATGACGCCGACTGCAGACTTCTGATCCTTGGAAGCTTTCCTTCTGTAAAATCCAGAGAAGAAAACTTCTATTACGGTCATCCCCAGAACCGGTTCTGGAAATTGATGGCACGTTTATTAAAGGAGCCGCTTCCGGTCTCTGTGGAAGAGAAAAAGGCCATGCTCCTGAAGCACCACATCGCCATCTGGGATGTGGTAGCGGAATGTGACATCCACGGCTCCAGCGACGGAAGCATCCGGAATGTGATTCCCACCAACTTAAACCAGATATTAAGAGAGGCAGATATCCAGACCATCATTGCCAATGGTACGGCTGCCTATACGCTGTATCATACCTACTGTGAAGAACATACTGGGCGGACTGCCGTGAAATGTCCTTCCACCAGTCCGGCCAATGCAGTATTTACCCTTGACCGGCTGGAAGATGCCTGGGGAAAGGTCTTTTTAGACCTCTACCCCCAGCTTGATCTTTAACGCGGACTTGATCATTTCCACACATTTTTCCTGGCCAAGCCGCCCACTGTTCAAAGTCAGATCGTAGTTGACCGGATTGGTCCAGTAGTTTCCATTTGTATAATACTTATAATAATCGGCCCGGTACTTATCCGTTTTCGTGATGAGACGGGCCGCTTCCTCTTCTGTCACATCCATACGGTCCATGACCTGCTTCAGACAATATGCCCGCGGCGCTTCGATATAGACGCTTAATACATTGTCATAATCCTTCAACAGATAATCGCTGCATTTTCCGACAATAATACAGCTTTCTGCCTTGACTAATTCCCGGATGATCTTTGCCTCGATCTGGAACAGACGGTCATCAGAGACAAATTCCTCCATATGGCCCTGAGGCAGAAAACGTTTTTGCATCCGCTGGATCTGGCTGCGCACATAGCTTCCCCGCAGCTTCTCATCTACTTCCCGGAACTCAAACTCGTCCATACCGCTATACTGGGCAGCCAGTGTCAGAATACGGTTTTCATAGCTGTGAATCCCCAGTTCATCTGCCAGCTTGGAAGCGATCTCCCGCCCTCCGGTTCCAAAACCTCTCGCAATGGTAATCGCATATGTTTCCATACAATTCCTCCTTTATAATGTAAAGCAGACATTCGCAATCCGCTTCGCTGCTTGCTCATGAACGCAGTCGCTTCGCGATCTGTCAGTGGGAGCTGAAAGCTCCCACTGACAGAAGCATCCCCCCTCAC
>OODU01000977.1_pt1 | contig 30141 bp, 26 predicted proteins | sample 1671171 | NCBI WGS metagenome assembly OODU01 (sample SAMN06348129, study PRJEB24527) | human gut metagenome | biome: human gut; feature: ankylosing spondylitis patient; material: feces | host: Homo sapiens | place: China | collected 2015-10
AAGATTAGCCTCTGAAAGCATAAGCTTAGCAAGAGAAAGACGACCTTTTTCGCCTCCGCTTAAATCCTTTACAAGTTTGAAAACATCATCTCCGGTAAACATAAAAGCAGCAAGAGTATTTCTAATCTTAGTATTAGTCATATCAGGGTAAGCATTAGCAATTTCCTCGAATAGAGTGTTAGAATCTTCAAGGTTGTGATGTTCCTGATCATAATATCCTATATGAACGTTAGTGCCAAGCTTTACAGTTCCGGCATCAGCACTGATAATATCATTAATAATCTTAAGAATAGTAGTTTTTCCTGTTCCGTTATCGCCAATTAAGGCAACATGTTCACCACGTTTGATTTCAAAATTAATACCGGAAAAAAGATGAAGGTTATCAAATGATTTTGAAAGTCCTTCAACTGTTAAAACATCATTACCACTTATACAGTCAGGCTCTAATTTAATATTCATGCCATCCTTTAATTCTTCAGGTTTATCAATTCGTTCCATATTGGCAAGAGCTTTTTCACGGCTTTCAGCACGCTTATAGAACTTTTCCTGCTTATAAGAACGAAGCTTTGCAATAACCTCTTCCTGGTGCTTGATTTCACTTTGCTGTTTAAGGTAAAGATTCAGCTGTGCCTGACGTAATTGTTTTTTCTTAACCGAAAAATCAGAGTAGTTGCCATCATAAACGTGGCAGTGTGTATTTTCAATTTCAATTACCTTAGTAACTATTTTGTCGAGAAAATATCTGTCGTGGGCAATTATGAGAACTGCACCATTATAGTTAGATAAATATGTTTCAAGCCACTTGATTGAAGTAAGGTCTAAGTGGTTGGTAGGTTCATCAAGCATAATAATGTCAGGCTTTTCAAGAAGAAGCTTGCAAAGGGCAACTCTTGTTTTCTGACCGCCGGAAAGAGTGCCAACCTCTCTGTTAAAGTCATCCTCAGTAAAACCTAAACCTTTAATAACACCTTCGATTTCACTTTTGTATGAATAACCATTAAGTAATTGAAAGCGATGTTCCAAATTAGTGTAATTTTCCATAAGCTTGTGAAGTTCATCACCTGAAACACCGGACATTGCCTTTTCATATTCAACAAGTTTCTTTTCCATATTTATAATATCAGCCTTAACGGATTTTACTTCATCATAGATTGAATTGTGTGAAGCAAGATCTTGGTACTGAGCAAGATATCCTATAGTCTTGTTTTTACCAAGGGTGATTGTACCGTTATCAGCACTAAGTTCACCCATTATAATTTTCATAATAGTAGATTTGCCTGCTCCGTTATTACCGACAATGGCAGCTTTCTCACCATCGTTTACGAAAAAAGAGCAGTCGTCCAAAATTGTATCTACACCGTAAGATTTAGATATATGATTACATGATAATATCATGATAAATCCTCCTAAAATATTTGTGTTTGCTAACAGTGAACAGTTTACCATAAAAAGACAAAATTTTAAACATATTAGAATGACAAATATTTGACAATCTTTAGGCTAATAACTATAATTGAAACTATATATTGTAATCTGGGGATAGTGTCGGATTACAAGCACTTAAGCAAGGAGAATAATTAATGAACAAAATATCAAAGGCGGTGGTTACAAGGCTGCCCCGATATTATAGATATTTAGATGAGTTGCGCCAGCAGAATGTGGAGCGTATATCTTCTAAGGAACTGAGTAAACTTATGAATGTAACTGCTTCTCAGATTAGACAGGATTTAAACAATTTTGGTGGTTTCGGGCAGCAGGGATACGGATATAATGTACAGTATCTATATGATGAAATCGGAAAACTTTTAGGACTTGATGTAAAGCACAAGATGATAATAGTTGGAGCGGGAAATCTTGGTCAGGCTATTGCAAACTACGGTAACTTTAGAAACAGAGGATTTGAAATTGCTGCATTGTTTGACAAGAATCCTGATTTAATAGGAAAGAAGACAGCTCACGGTCAGATTTTGGATATTGCAGATATTTATGATTATGTAAAGGAAAAAGGTGGTCCTTATTTTGAGATGTTAACAGCAGAAATAGAGAGTAAAACGAAACACTAAAATTAGGTATGTAAAGATAGTGTATAGCTTTGAAAATTGGAATTTTATCTTTGCAAGCGAGACGACAACTTTAAATTTATAGGGAACAGAAAATTTGAATTTTACGCACTGTAAAATACTTTTGACACGGCTAAAATGGACAATGTAAAAGCATTTTGATAGACCAAAATTTCTTTTTTGATTAAAGTGGGTTATGAAGGAGGTGACAAAGATGGAACTTAGCAAGCAGATAAAAAAGTATCGAACAGAGGCAAATTTATCGCAAGAGGAGTTGGCAGATAAAATTTATGTTTCAAGACAAACTATATCAAATTGGGAAAATGAAAAAAATTATCCTGATATTAAAAGTTTAGTGCTTATGAGTGAAGTCTTTCAGGTATCTCTTGATAATTTAGTCAAAAGGAATTGGAAAACAGCTGTTAAATCATGCAAAGGAAGTTAAATCCACATTAAAATTAAGGGTCTATCAGAGGAATGAGAAAGCGATTAAATTTTATCTACGGGAGAACTTTTGCATTCAATCCGAAAGTGTAGATGACAACACAGGAGAAAAAGAATTTGTAATGATATGGAATAAATAAATTCGGTTATGGAGGATATGCATGCGAAGAAGAGACAGAGAGGTAACAGAACATAGTGAAATTATAGATTGCGGTTAAAAAGAATGGGATGTTGGTTAACATTGATTCCCAGGCACCGAATAAAGTGGTAAAAGAATGGCTGATGAAACAGGGGTATGATTGTATTAAACCAGAGTATGCCTTTGGAAATCATAGGAGAAAATGAGCCTTGAGGACAAGGCTCTAAGGGAGAGAGAAATCTATGATACGAGAAATTGAGAATAGAAGAAGTATAAGAAAATATAAGCCAGATGAGATCGAAAGAAAGTTAATTGAAGAGATTATATACAGTGCTTCCCTTGCACCATCTGCTAAAAACAGGCAGCCTTGGAAATTTATTGTATATCAGGGGGAAGAAAAAGATAAACTGGTTGATGTCATGCGTCATGGTATAAATTCAGAAAAAGCGACTCATGAGCTTATGCCGGAATGGGCATTTGCCATACCGGATGCTGAGAATACAGTCAGAATCATGCAGGAGGTCCCATGCCTTATAGCAGTACTTAATACCAATCAGCATACTCCATTTGCAAGCATTGAAAATGAAAAGCGAATTGTTGAAATATGTGATTCGTTGTCCATAGGTGCAGCTATTGAAAATATGATTCTGACAGCAACAGGGTATGGATTAGGTACTTTGTGGATTGCAAATACTTGTTTTGCCTATAATGAGCTGATGGATTTTATCGGAACAGACAGCCAATTGACAGGAATTGTTGCGGTTGGCTTTGCCGACGAAACTCCGGACAAAAGACCGAGGAAAACGTTTGAAGAAATTGTTGAGTATAGATAGGTAAATCGGAAGTTGTAGGAGGAAATTTTTAATGAATATAACAGTTTATCTTGGGGCAAACGAAGGAAATGACCCATGCTTACGAAAAGCAGTTGAGGAATTGGGGGCATGGATTGGAAACAGTGGAAATGCACTTGTTTACGGTGGTTCTAAAGGTGGTTTAATGGGAGCATTGGCAGACAGTGTATTGAAGGCAGGCGGTGATGTTACGGGTGTTGAGCCGAATTTTTTTATTGAAAATGAGTTTCAACATGATGGACTGACAAAACTGATTGTGACTAAGGATATGTCTGAGAGAAAAAACAAAATGATTGAGTTAGGAGAAGCCTTTATTGCCTTCCCGGGCGGCACGGGAACATTGGAGGAAATTGCAGAGGTAATGTCGAAGGTGTCTTTGAAACATCTGGAGGCACCCTGCATTCTCTACAACCTGAACGGTTACTACGATGATTTGAAAGCACTTCTAAATCATATGATTGAAAAAGGATTATCTTCTAACGAGCGACAGGAGGGAATCTTTTTTGTTGAAAATCTGGATGATATAAAGCGAATCTTGAGACGGGCATAACTTATGTTTGCACAGTAAAATGGAGTTGCATTAGCGAAAGACAGAGCACGATCGATTCCAGTTTTTGAAACGAAAGAAACCATGTATGCATTTGCAGAACAAACCGGAGCAATTCTTACAGTAATGAATGATGGAGAACACTGGTTTCATACAGATAAGCAGATGGAGTTCCTTGATGATTGGATTCGGAAATCAATATAACAACTTCCTAATGTACCTGGCAGTTCAAGACTTCCATCCGGTCTTAAGCAGACAAAGGATACAGGCGAAATCTCAATTCCAATTTACGGATAAAATCGACTGGTTTACGCAGGCGTAGGCACCGGAGGTGGATAAAAAAGAAAAATAAGCAGATACTATACCATGGAGGGATTTTCCATGAAAAAGTATAGGATCTGTTTATTTTTGTTTTTGGGAGTGAGTGTGATCTGCATTCTAATCGCGTTTTTTGTCCGGCGCAGTCAGGAAGGTGCAGGTCTGGAAAATAGAAACGAGACCGAAATCGAACAGCTGGAAACAGAAGAGACACAGGAAACGGTCGTAGAGGATCAGATGGCGGCAAACCAGGAGCGGGTACAGGCGCATCCTGTCCAGGAAGAGTATTATCTGGTGGCGGAGGATGGGATGCTTCTGATCTTTTTAAAGGATCAGAAAACAATCTGTCTTTATACACATATGCCGCTCATGGATTTTCCACCAAAGGAGCGGACAAAGCTGCGAGAAGGGATCTGGTTTTCGTCTATGGCAGAAGTGTTTCATTATCTGGAATCGTATACTAGCTGATATGTTATAAAATCTGCTTGAAAAGAGCGTGCAAACTGGATACAATAGAACGCAAATGGTTACTGCATACGCGTAAGCAGTAATCCGAAATGGGAACTGGGCAGATACAGCTATCTGTGAACCGTTCCTAAAATGATCTTGAGAAACAGCGGAGGAACAACGTGAAAAACGTGAAGAGAAAAGTACTGATCATCGGAGGCGGGGCTTCCGGTCTGATGGCGGCCATTATGGCAGCCCGGGAAGGCGCAGAGGTAACCATTCTGGAGCATATGGACCGGGTGGGGAAAAAGATATTATCTACAGGAAACGGGCGCTGCAACCTGACGAACCTGTCTCTGAAGCCGGAGCATTACCGGAGCAGCCAGAAGCTGTTTCCCATGAAGGTGCTGGACCGTTTTTCTGTCTGGGATACGTTAAGCTTTTTCGACGGGATCGGGATCATCACCAGAAACCGGAATGGTTACATTTATCCAAACTCGGACCAGGCGGCATCGGTGTTGGATGCGCTGCGCTTTGAGACAGAGCATCTGGGTATCAAAACGGTTTTGTCCTGTCAGATCCGTTCCGCGAAGAAGACAAAAAATGGAAGCTTTCTTGTGGAGAGTGACCAGGGAACTTATCAGGGTGACTGCCTGATTCTGGCGACCGGTTCCAAGGCGGCTTCGGTGTCCGGTTCGGACGGCAGCGGCTATGAGCTTGCAAAGACGTTCGGTCACACGATCATCAAACCGCTTCCGGCGCTGGTGCAGCTAAGATGCAAGGGAACGTTTTTCAAACAGCTGGCGGGAGTCCGCTGTGAGGCTGTGGTACGGCTTGTGAGCGACGGAAAAACACTGGCAGCAGATGAGGGCGAGGTCCAGCTGACGGATTATGGTATCTCTGGTATCCCGACCTTTCAGGTAAGCCGGTATGCTTCCCAGGCACTGGACGCAGGCAGGCGTGTAAACGCGGTGCTGGACTTCTTCCCGTCTAAGAGCATGGAAGATACCAGGGCAATGTTAAAACAGAGAAAATCGATGCTTGGTTACCGTCCTTCCGGCGAGTTCTTAAATGGCGTTTTGAATAAAAAATTAGCAGCAGTGCTGTTAAAACAGGCAGGAATCCAGCCGGACCGTTCCTGTGCCCAGATCAAGGACAGCCAGCTGGAGTCACTGACGATGCAGATCAAGAAATTTGAAGTTCCGGTCACCGCGACCAACAGCTTTGAGCAGGCGCAGGTTTGCTGCGGTGGTGTCGATACCAGGGAACTTCGTCCGGACACCATGGAATCGAAGCTGGTGAAGCATCTGTTTCTGGTGGGAGAGCTGACCGATGTGGATGGCATCTGTGGCGGGTATAACCTGCAGTGGGCCTGGAGCACCGGGGCAGTGGCCGGAACAACAGCAGGGAGAATATAGATTATGATACGATTAACACAGATCAAGCTTCCGGCAGACCATACACCGGAGGCACTGAAGAAAAAAATAGCAAAGCTTTTGCGGATAGCGCCGGAGGAAATCCTAGAGCTTCACATTCGGAAACGTTCCCTGGACGCGCGCAAAAAGCCAGAGCTTTTTTATAGTTACACCGTGGATGTTTCCGCCAGCAGGGAAAAGGAACTGTTACATAAAGGAAAAAATCCACAGATTAGCCTCTGCAAGGAGGAGCATTACCACTTCCCGGAGGCAGGAGAGGAGTGCTTAAGGGAGCGGCCACTCATCATCGGAACCGGTCCGGCGGGACTATTTTGTGGCCTGATGCTGGCCCGCCACGGTTATCGTCCGATTCTTCTGGAACGGGGCAGCTCGGTCGAAGAGCGCCAGAAAAAGGTGAATGCCTTCTGGCAGGGCGGAACCCTGGATCTCCAGACGAATGTACAGTTTGGAGAAGGCGGAGCAGGAACATTTTCCGACGGAAAGCTGAATACACTGGTGAAGGACCCGTTGAAGCGTGGACAGCTGGTGCTGGAACTTTTCACGGAATTTGGCGCAGATCCGTCGATCCTTTACGACCACAAGCCGCATATCGGCACGGATGTGCTCGCAGAGGTGGTAAAAGCTATGCGCCAGGAAATCATACGTCTGGGCGGTACCGTCCGTTTTGATACCCAGGTGACGGATCTTCTGGTGGAGCAGCAAAATGTAAGCGGTGTGAAGGTTTCGTTTGCGGATTCACAGACCGGGGTACAAACAGAAGAAACCATAAAGAGCAGCATTGTTGTCCTGGCGATCGGACACAGCGCGCGGGATACCTTTTCCATGCTGCTTTCGCGTCAGGTTCCGATGGAAGAAAAGGCATTTGCGGTTGGACTGCGCATCCAGCATCCGCAGAATATGATCAATCTGTCCCAGTATGGCAGAGAAGATGCCGGGGCGCTTGGTGCAGCCAATTATAAGCTTACCAGGCAGACGAAGAGCGGTCGCGGCGTGTACACCTTCTGTATGTGTCCGGGCGGCTATGTGGTCAATGCTTCTTCCGAAGCAGGAAGGCTGGCAGTCAACGGCATGAGCTATCATGACCGGGCGGGAGAAAACGCAAACAGTGCCCTGATCGTCACCGTCACACCGGAGGATTTCCCGGAACGCGGAGCACTGGGCGGTGTGGCATTCCAGAGAAAGCTGGAGGAGGCTGCATACCAGGCTGCAGGAGGAAAAATCCCGGTACAGCTTTACGGGGATTTCTGCCAGAACAAGATCAGCAGCCAGCTTGGCGGCGTAAATCCGCAGATGCGCGGAGAATGGGCATTTGGAGATGTCCGTTCCATTATGCCGGAACCGTTAAACCTGGCCCTAATCGAGGCGATGGAGGACTTTGGACATATGATCCATGGCTTCGACCGCCCGGATGCACTGCTTGCCGGAATCGAAAGCCGCACCTCTTCGCCGGTGCGCATCTGGCGCGATGAGCAGTTTGAAAGTGAAGTGCGGGGGCTGTACCCTTGTGGGGAAGGTGCCGGTTATGCAGGTGGAATTACCTCTGCGGCCATGGATGGCATAAAGGTGGCAGAAGCCATTGCAAAGCGTTATGCACCATGTCCGGCAGATCAGGAATAAATAGGAAATCGCTTTTGGGCTTGTCCGGGCAGACTGTATCGGAAACAGGTTTGCCGTAGCGGCATTCAGATAAGGAGGCTAAGAAGGATGAATAGCTTCAGGGAAAAACTGAAAGAGAAAAAGCGGATCGTCATCAAGATCGGTTCGTCTTCCCTGACTCATGAAAAGACAGGGGAGCTGAATTTATATAAGATCGAAAAGCTCATCCGCGTGATCTGTGACCTGAAGGGAGAGGGAAAGGACGTAGTCCTGGTTTCTTCCGGCGCGATCGCAGCGGGAAGACAGGCGCTTGGTGGTCAGAAGCGTCCGCAGACTATTTCAGAAAAACAGGCATATGCGGCTGTGGGCCAGGCCCGGCTGATGATGGTCTATCAGCGCATATTTTCCGAGTATAACCACATCACGGCACAGGTGCTTTTAACCAAGGATACCATGACCAATGAGACCTCCCGGATTAATGCGCAAAACACGTTTGAGGAGCTGCTGCGTTTAGGCGCAGTGCCGGTTGTCAATGAAAATGACACAGTGTCCACCCATGAGATCCAGTTTGGTGATAACGACCGCCTGTCTGCAATCGTGGCGGCGCTGATCGGTGCGGATCTTCTGATCTTAATGTCTGATATTGACGGACTGTATTCAGAGGACCCACATAAAAATCCGGATGCACGTTTTATTAGTCTGGTAGAGGAAATCACGCCGGAGCTGATCGGTATGGGCGGTGGTTCGAGAAGTGATGTCGGCACTGGCGGCATGGCAGCAAAGCTGGCAGCAGCACGCATCGCGACAGACAGCGGATCGGACATGATCATTGCCAACGCGGACGATGTGAATGTGATCCACGATCTGGTGAACGGAGAAGAAAAAGGAACCTTGTTCCTGGCACATCCGAACCGGGATTTTGATCTGATGGATTACATCAACACAAAATACGGGGACGTATAAAGAAAAGATAACATCGCTGGTGCAAAAGCCAGCAGGAAAACAAGAAACGGATACAAAAAAGATAGAAACAAAAACAGATAGAAACAGGATAACAAGAGCAAAGGAGAATTTTTATGGACCAGAGCAGTATCGACAGAATCAACACCCTGTATCATAAATCCCAGTCTGTGGGATTGACAGAAGAAGAGAAAGAGGAGCAGGCAAGACTGCGCAAGGAATATGTGGCTGCGATCAAAAACAACATGCGGGCACACTTAAACAATATTTCAATCAAGGAAAAAGACGGCAGCATTACCGATCTTGGCAAAAAATATGGCGGAATCAAAGACACTCAGTCATAAGGGACTTTGTTGCAAGGAACTCAGTCATGAGGAACCGGTTCATCAGACACTCGGTTCAAAAAAAGAAATCCGCAGTCAGATCCGGGCGCTGCGGGCAGAACTTGTAAAACCGGAGCATGCCGCGGAGAAAGCGGCAATGGATGAGAGAATCCGGGAAGCGGTACTGCAACTGTTACATACGCTGAAGGCAGAAGAAAGCATCCCGCAGACGGTGTACTGCTATGCTTCATTTGGCGGTGAGGTGGACACATTTGGGCTGATGGATGCCTTATGGCAGCAGGGCTTTTCGTTGGCACTGCCGCGGGTAACCGGAAACTGCATGGATTTTTATCTGGTGGAGGGAAAAAACGACCTGGTGCCGGGCTTTCGGAATATCCCGGAACCGGCAGAACATTGTAAGACAGTGCATTGTCCCAGCGCTGTGGTGATCACGCCGGGGACGGCATTTACCAGAGCCGGAGACCGGATGGGGTATGGCGGCGGCTTTTACGACCGGTTCTTTTCGGAAGAGCCGGAACACAGAAAAGTTGCGGTCTGTTACCCATTCCAGATTTTTTCAGAGCTTCCCACCGAGGAACATGACAGACAGATGGATGATATCATAACAGGAGAAGGCTAAGGTGCGATTCCGGCCAGACATGCAGGTGTGACTGGCAGAATTCAGGAGAACCACCAGGCCACACGACAGGAGGACACGGCATGGATTTAAGAGTGATCGGTGCCCGCGCAAAGGAAGCGGCATCCTATTTAAACAATCTTGGTGTCAACGAAAAAAATGAGGGACTGCGCCAGGCAGCTAAGGCGCTGTTAGACGGAGAGGAAGATATCCTGACGGCCAATCAGGAGGATGTGATCCGGGCAGCAGAAAACGGCATGAGCCCGGCGCTGATCGACCGGCTGGAATTGACCCCGGACCGGCTGGAAGCGATGGCAGATGGTCTGTTAAAAATTGCAGAGCTTCCAGACCCGGTCGGCGAAGTACTTTCCATGAAGCCAAGGCCAAACGGGCTTCTCATCGGGGAAAAGCGGGTGCCGCTGGGCGTGGTTGGTATGATCTATGAGGCACGCCCCAATGTTACCTCCGATGCCTTCGGTCTGTGCTTTAAGACGGGAAATGCAGTGATCTTAAAGGGCGGCAGCGATGCCATTGAATCCAACAAGGAGATCGTAAAGTGGCTGCAAACAGGGCTTTCCCGCGCAGGACTCCCGGAGTCTTCCCTGCAGCTTATCACGGATACAGACCGGGCGGTGACGCAGGAGCTGATGCGGCTAAATGAGTTTGTGGATGTACTGATCCCGCGCGGCGGCGCAGGGCTGATCCGCAGTGTGGTACAAAACAGCACCGTGCCGGTCATTGAGACCGGAACCGGAAACTGCCATATCTATGTGGATGAGACCGCGGATTTTGACATGGCGTTAGATATCATCATGAATGCCAAAACCCAGCGGATCGGAGTCTGCAATGCCTGTGAATCCCTGGTAGTACATAGAAGCATTGCAGGGGAGTTCCTGCCGCTTCTGGCTGCGCGCCTGGCAGAAAAGTCTGTGGAGGTGCGTGCCGATGAGGCAGCGAAGCAGATCGTGCCGGAGTTTTCGGAAGCCTCCGAGGAGGACTGGGGAACCGAGTATCTGGATTACATCCTCTCCTTAAAGCTGGTGGACTCTTTGGACGAGGCAATCCGCCATATCAACCGCTACAATACCGGGCATTCCGAGGCCATTATCACGCAGGATTATAACCATGCGCAGGAGTTTTTAAACCGCATTGATGCAGCGGCAGTCTATGTCAACGCATCTACCCGCTTTACAGACGGCGGTGAATTCGGTTTTGGCGCAGAGATCGGCATCAGCACCCAGAAGCTTCACGCAAGGGGTCCGATGGGGTTAAAGGCCTTGACAACGACGAAATACATTATTTACGGAAACGGGCAGGTGAGACCATAATGCAGCTTTATATCATCCGCCACGGGGAGACACCGTGGAATGCAGAGGGACGTCTGCAGGGGCAGACCGATATCCCGTTAAATGAAAATGGCATCCGGCTTGCGAAGATTACCGGGGAGGCTTTAAAGGACGTTCCATTTGACTTTGCCATATCCAGTCCCTTAAAACGTGCCAGACAGACGGCAGAGCTGGTGCTTGCAGGGCGTGATATCCCGATCTTGGAAGATGCGCGGATCGAGGAGCTGGGGTTTGGTTCCTGGGAGGGACTCGGCTGCCGCAAGGCAAACTTTGAGATCCCTTCGGAGCACTTCCAGGACTTTTACAAAGACCCGTTCCATTTCCAGACAGCGGCAGACGGAGAGACCATTGAGCAGCTCTGCGCCCGCACAAAAGCTTTCTGGGAGGACCTGGTAGGGAATCCTGACTGGCAGGAGAAAACCATTCTTATCGCCAGTCATGGCTGCGCGTGCCGTGGAATCCTTCACAATGTTTATGAAGATAAAACCGATTTCTGGCATGGATGCGTGCCGCCAAACTGTGCGGTAAATATTGTTTCCGTGACAGGCGGAAAGGCATTGCTCGAGGCAGCTGACCGGATCTACTATGACGCGTCGGAGTGTGTGGATTTCCGCACCGGAAAAAAGATCAATTCACATTGATGATATGCAGGCACAAACTGTAATAAAATTGACAAAAAAAGGTTGGGCTGAAAGTGCCAGACGCGTTTGCGTGAACCGTAACAAAATTGACAAAAAGGCTGGAAATCGGAGTGTTTTGCTCTTTGCATCCCGGCCTTTTTATGTTATAATTTTTTATTTGTAACATCAAACGCAGATAACGAGGTAAGAATGAATACAAACATGAAAACATACACACAGAACGAAACACCAGATTTTGAAATGATCCGTGCTGCGGCGCCGGAAGAAGAGGGCGCACGCCAGTACTATTTTATAGAGCAGGCGAAAAAACTGTGGAAACAGCAGTTTTTTCGCCTGGAAGACAGTGGGGAGGCAAAGGAGCGTTACGGCGAAGCAATGCTCTCTGAACTTCAGGCAGAAAACAAATACGGAACCTTTCATATTGCAACCTTTGGCTGCCAGATGAACGCCAGGGACTCCGAGAAGCTCTGCGGCATTCTGGAGCAGGTTGGTTTAAAAGAGGTCGAGTCTGAGAATGCGGACATCGTCCTTTACAATACCTGTACCGTGCGCGATAACGCAAACCAGAAGGTTTACGGCCGTCTTGGCTATCTGCAGACCTTAAAAAAGAAACGTCCGGGCATGATGATCTCTCTTTGTGGCTGCATGATGCAGGAGCCGTCTGTCATTGAGAAGATCCAGAAGAGCTACTCTTATGTCGATCTGATCTTTGGTACCCATAATATCTTCAAGCTGGCGGAGCTGCTGTGCTGCCGCATGATGAGCAAAAACCGCATGGTCGTGGATATCTGGAAGGATACCGACAAGATCGTGGAGGAACTTCCGGTAGACCGCAAATATTCCTTTAAGTCCGGTGTCAACATTATGTTTGGCTGCAACAACTTCTGCAGCTACTGCATCGTGCCGTACGTGCGCGGACGGGAGCGCAGCAGAAAACCGGAGGATATCGTAAATGAGATTAAGAGACTGGTAGCAGACGGCGTTGTGGAGGTCATGCTGCTGGGACAGAACGTCAACTCCTACGGAAAGAACCTGGAGGAGCCGATGACATTTGCCAAGCTTCTCCGCGAGGTTAATAAGATTGAGGGACTGGAGCGCATCCGTTTCATGACATCCCACCCGAAGGATCTGTCCGATGACCTGATCGAGGCGATGCGTGACTGTGAGAAGGTCTGCGCACATCTGCACCTTCCGTTACAGTCCGGCAGCAGCCGTATCTTAAAGCTGATGAACCGTCATTATGACAAAGAGGGCTATTTAAAGCTGGTGGATAAGATCCGCGCAGCTATCCCGGATATCGCCCTGACGACCGATATTATCGTCGGATTCCCGGGAGAGACAGAAGAGGACTTTGAGGAAACCATGGATGTGGTGCGCCGTGTCCGCTATGACAGTGCGTTTACCTTTATCTATTCCAAGCGTACCGGTACCCCGGCAGCAGCGATGGAGCAGGTTCCGGAGGAGGTTGTGAAGGAGCGCTTTGACCGCCTGTTAAAAGAGGTCCAGAAGATTTCCTCTGAGGTTTGCGGACGTGACCTGCATACGACCCAGAAGGTTCTGGTGGAGACACTCGATGACCATAAGGAAGGCTATGTGACCGGCCGTTTAAGCAACAATACCGTGGTGCATTTTCCGGGAGACGAAAGCCTCATCGGAAAGATCGTGGATGTATGGCTGGAGGAGTCCAAGGGATTTTATTACATGGGAAAGCAAGTGGAAGGACAGGAGAAGTAAGACGTGGCTGGATTATCACCAATGATGGCCCAATACATGGAGACCAAAAAACAATATCATGACTGTATTTTATTCTATCGTCTGGGTGATTTTTATGAGATGTTTTTCGATGATGCGCTGACGGCATCCAAGGAATTAGAGATCACCCTGACCGGAAAGGAATGCGGACTGGAGGAACGCGCACCGATGTGTGGCGTTCCTTATCATGCTGTAGACAGCTATTTAAGCCGCCTGGTGCAGAAAGGTTATAAAGTAGCGATCGCGGAGCAGATGGAGGACCCGAAGCTTGCCAAGGGACTGGTAAAGCGTGAGGTCATCCGCGTGGTAACACCTGGTACGATTACCAGCGCCCAGGCTTTGGATGAGACAAAGAACAATTACCTGATGGGCATTGTGTACCTGGCAGATAAAATGGGTGTTTCCGTTGTAGACAATACCACCGGAGACTTTCTGGTAACCGAGGTTTCCACCGACCGTGCCCTGTTTGATGAGATCAATAAATTTTCCCCGGCGGAGGTCATCTGCAACGATGCCTTTTCCATGTCCGGGATCAGCCTGGAGGATTTAAAGGACCGGTATCACTTTACCGTTTCCACGCTGGATTCCCATTTCTTCCAGGATGAGAGCTGCAGAAAGCTTCTGCGGGAGCACTTCAAGGTAGGAAGCCTGGAAGGCTTGGGACTGGGAGACTATGACTGCGGCGTGATCGCGGCAGGTGCCGTGCTGCAGTATCTTTACGAGACCCAGAAAAGCACACTGGATCATCTGACGACCATTGTGCCTTATGCGACCGGAAACTATATGGTGCTGGATTCTTCTACCAGAAGAAATTTAGAGCTTTTGGAAACCATGCGTGAGAAGCAGAAGCGAGGAAGCCTTCTGTGGGTGCTTGACAAGACCAGAACGGCCATGGGCGCCAGACTCTTGCGTGCCTGGATCGAGCAGCCGCTGATTCGCAAAGAAGAAATCTTAAAGCGCCAGAACGCCATTGAAGAACTGAATTTAAACTATATCAGCCGGGAAGAACTCGGGGAGTATTTAAACCCGGTCTATGACCTGGAGCGCCTGATCGGCCGCATCAGCTACAAGACCGCAAACCCGAGAGATCTTCTGGCATTCCGCAATTCCATTGCCATGGTGCCGCACATCAAGCAGCTGCTTGGCGAGTTTACCTCGGACGCGTTAAAAGAACTGACGGAGGAACTGGATCCGCTGGAGGACTTAAATGACCTGATCAGCCGTGCGATCGTGGAAGAACCGCCGATCACCGTGCGTGAGGGCGGCATGATCAAAGACGGCTACAACGAAGAGGCAGACCGCCTGCGCCATGCCAAGACCGAGGGCAAGACCTGGCTGGCAGAGCTGGAGGCGAGAGAGCGCGACAGCACCGGGATCAAGAATTTAAAAGTCAAATACAACAAGGTGTTTGGCTATTATTTTGAGGTAACCAATTCCTTTAAGGATCTGGTGCCGGAATATTTTATCCGCAAACAGACGCTGACAAACGCCGAACGCTACACGACTGACGAACTGAAAAACCTGGAAGATGTGATCATGGGGGCAGAGGACAAGCTTTTCTCCCTGGAATACGACTTATTCTGTGAAGTGCGCGATGCGATTGCGGCTGAGGTGGTGCGCATCCAGAAGACCGCCCGCGCGATCGCAGCGGTGGATGTATTTGTATCCCTGTCTACGGTAGCGACCAGAAACAACTATGTGAAGCCGCAGATCAATGAGAAGGGAAATATCCAGATCAAGGGCGGCCGCCATCCGGTTGTCGAGAAGATGATGCGGGATGACATGTTCGTGGCAAACGATACGACGCTGGATAATTCCAAGAATCGCATTTCCATTATTACCGGACCGAACATGGCCGGAAAGTCCACCTATATGCGCCAGACCGCGCTGATTGTTTTGATGGCACAGATCGGAAGCTTTGTCCCGGCAGACCAGGCAAACATCGGTATCTGCGACCGGATCTTTACCCGTGTGGGCGCATCCGATGACCTCGCAAGCGGTCAGAGTACCTTTATGGTGGAGATGACAGAGGTAGCCAATATCCTCAGAAATGCCACCAGAAACAGCCTGCTGATCTTAGATGAGATCGGCCGCGGCACCAGCACCTTTGACGGACTGAGCATCGCCTGGGCGGTGGTAGAACATATCAGCAATACCCGTCTGCTTGGTGCGAAGACTCTGTTTGCGACCCATTACCATGAGCTGACAGAGCTGGAGGGCCTGATGAGCGGTGTCACGAATTACTGCATCGCCGTAAAAGAGCAGGGCGATGACATCGTGTTCCTTAGAAAGATCGTAAAGGGCGGAGCCGACAAGAGTTACGGCATTCAGGTGGCAAAGCTGGCCGGAGTGCCGGATTCCGTCATCAACCGTGCAAAAGAGCTGGTGGAGCAGCTGGTGGATTCTGACCTGGCAGCCAGAACCCGCGAGATCGCGGAGGGAAGCGCACCGGCAGGTCACAAGCCGGTCCCGAAGCCGGACGATGTGGAAATGAGCCAGTTAACTTTATTTGATACGGTCCGCGAGGATGATATCATCGAAGAATTAAAGAATCTGGAGCTGGGAAATATGACGCCAATCGACGCCTTAAATACCCTGTACCGGATGCAGACAAAGTTAAAGAACCGCTGGAGCGGGGAGGAAAAATAAAACATGCCAAACATTCATGTACTGGATCAGAATACGATCAACAAGATCGCGGCCGGTGAGGTGATCGAGCGGCCGGCATCGGTGGTGAAGGAACTTTTGGAGAATGCCATCGACGCAAAGGCAACTGCGGTCACTGTAGAGATCCGCGAGGGCGGAATCTCGTTTATTCGGGTGACGGACAATGGCTGCGGAATCGAAAAGGACGAGATCCCGCTTGCTTTTCTGCGCCATTCCACCAGCAAGATCCAGTCCGTGGAGGATCTGTTTACGGTGTCTTCCCTGGGCTTTCGCGGGGAGGCGCTTTCCAGTATCGCGGCGGTCGGGCAGGTGGAGCTGATCACCAAGACCGGTCGTTCCTTAACCGGAAATCGTTATCAGATCGAGGGCGGTGTGGAGCGCGGCATGGAAGAGATCGGAGCGCCGGACGGAACCACGTTTATCGTGCGCAATCTCTTTTACAACACACCGGTCCGCCGGAAATTTTTGAAAACGCCGATGACTGAGGGTGCTCATGTGGCGGACCTGGTCGAAAAAATCGCCCTGTCTCATCCGGAGATTTCAATCCGGTTTATTCAGAACAACCAGAATAAGCTGCATACATCCGGAAACCATAATTTAAAGGACATCATCTACACGGTGTATGGACGGGAGATCACGGCAAATCTGCTCCCGGTTTCCGTGGTTGGGGAAGCGTTCAGCGTAGAAGGCTTTATTGGGAAGCCGACGATTGCCCGAAGCAACCGGAATTTTGAAAACTACTATATTAATGGAAGATACATCAAAAGCAATATCATCAATAAGGCCATCGAGGAGGCTTATAAGCCGTTTATGATGCAGCACAAATATCCGTTCACCATGCTGCATTTTAAAATCGAACCGGAATTTCTGGATGTCAATGTCCACCCGACTAAGATGGAACTGCGTTTCCAGAACGGCGAGCAGGTATTCCGTATGGTACGGGATACCGTGGCAGAGGCACTGCGCCACAAGGAGCTGATCCCAAAGGTGGCGTTGGAGGAAGAACGGGAGCGAAAACCGGTTCTGGAAAAGAAGATCCCGATCCCGGAGCCTTTCGAGCAGAAGCGCATGATGCAGGAACGGGCGGGACTTTTTGACACAAAATCCGCTGCGCAGGGAAATGACGGAAATTTTGTGCTGCGGGAGACGCCGGAGGAATACCGGTTAAAAAACCGCCCGGGAGAGCGCCCGGCCTTAAAGAATACCTCCCAGATCCGTAAAGAACGGGAAGAACTGCTTTCCACGCAGCAGAGAGTGGAAGCGCTTAAGCGGGAGACGGCAGCACAGCAGACAGGGGCAGCATCCGACCAGAGGGGGGCAGCAACAACCGGGCAGCCAGCGACAACCGTGTTTAGCCAGTCCGCAGCGGCATCCGACCAGCATTTCCAGGTCAACCAGGCTTTGACGGAGCTTCTCATGCGGGCACCGGGGACAACACCTGCGGATGAATTGGAAAAAATCGAAGAAGCAGGGAAAGCGGAAGAAGCAAAGTACACAGAAGCAACAACGAATATAGAAGCAACAAGGCATATGCCGGACCTGACTGCGGAAGCATCTGCAGCGCAGCAGGAAACAAATGTGCAGCGAAACGCGGAGCAATCGGAAGCAGTCCCGAATGCGTCTGGGACTGCCATGGAAAAGACCGCAACCGCCATGCAGATGGACCTCTTCGAGGAAAAACTGTTAGAACCGCAGTCCCGCAGCCGCCACAAGCTGATCGGCCAGCTTTTTGCCACATACTGGCTGGTGGAGTTCAATGACCAGCTTTACATCATCGACCAGCATGCGGCGCACGAGAAGGTGTTGTATGAGAAAACCATGAATTCCTTAAAAACCAGGGAATACACCTGCCAGCAGATCCATCCGCCGATCATTTTAACTCTGGGAAGCCGCGAGGCACTGATGCTGGAGAAAAATATGCAGATCTTTACCGATATCGGTTTTGAGATCGAACCGTTTGGCGGAAAGGAATATGCGGTGCGCGGAGTGCCGGATAACCTGTTTTCCATCGCAAAGAAAGATCTTTTGATGGAAATGCTGGATACGCTTTCCGAGGATACGCAGGCACGCGGGGCAGACCTGATCTATGAAAAAGTTGCTTCCATGTCCTGTAAGGCTGCGGTAAAAGGCCATGATGTCTTAAGTGCCGCGGAAGCGGATGCACTGATCGACCAGCTTTTGGGTCTGGAAAACCCGTATGCCTGCCCGCATGGAAGACCAACCATCATTTCCATGAGCAAATATGAGCTGGAGAAGAAGTTTAAACGAATTGTATGATGAGGGGAGAAGCTATGAAACAGCCACTGATCGTGCTTACCGGTCCGACCGCGGTGGGAAAAACCGCGCTGTCGATTGAGCTTGCAAAGGCGCTGAACGGAGAGATCATCAGCGCAGATTCCATGCAGGTGTACCGGCACATGGATATTGGGTCAGCCAAGATCACAAAGAAAGAGATGGATGGTGTCCCGCATCACCTGATCGATGTGCTGGAGCCGTGGGAAGAATTTAATGTGACCCGGTTTCAGTCGATGGCGAAGGAAGCCATGAAAGGAATCTACAGCCGCGGACACGTTCCGATCGTGACGGGCGGTACCGGGTTTTACATCCAGGCACTGGCTTACGATATTGATTTTACGGAAAATGAAGACCATAGCGGGCTCCGGGCAGAGCTGGAGCAGCTGGCAGAGGAAAAGGGCGAAGCTTTCCTGCACCAGATGTTAGCAGAAATTGACCCGGAGTCTGCAGAGGCGATCCATGCAAACAATGCAAAGCGGGTGATCCGCGCGATCGAGTATTACCGCCTTACCGGTGAAAAGATTTCCGAGCATAACAAGCGGGAGCGCGAAAAGCAATCCCCGTATGATCTGTATTATTATGTGTTAAACCGTGACCGCAAGACGCTTTATGAGCGGATCGACCAGCGTGTGGATATCATGATGGAGCAGGGACTGCCGGATGAGGTGAACCGCTTAAAAGCCATGGGCTGCACCCGGGACATGGTAGCCATGCAGGGGCTTGGTTATAAAGAAATGCTGGATTACCTGGATGGGAAGATCAGCCTGGAAGAGGCGGTCTACATCATCAAGCGTGATACCAGGCATTTTGCAAAACGCCAGCTGACTTGGTTTAAGCGGGAAAAAGAAGTCCGCTTTATTGAAATTGAACAGTTTGGGGCAGATCAGAAAAAAATCTTAAACTGGATCTGCAACGATTACTTTGGAGGAAGAAACGAACATGGAACTGAATGAAATGTACAAGGAACTGGGCATCAGCCAGAAGGTTCTGGAATTTGGAGAAGAGATTGAAAAAAGTTTAAAGGAACGCTTTGCAGGTATTGACCAGACTGCAGAATACAACCAGATGAAGGTGTTAAAGGCGATGCAGGAGTCCAGAGTCAGCGATATCCATTTCGCTGCAACGACCGGGTACGGTTACAACGATCTGGGCCGTGATACCCTGGAAGAGGTATACGCGAAAGCGTTCCACGGCGAGGATGCCCTGGTACGTCCGCAGCTGATCTCTGGTACCCATGCGCTGCACGTGGCATTATCCAGTAACCTGCGCCCGGGAGATGAGCTCCTTTCCCCGGTTGGAAAACCGTATGATACCTTAGAGGAAGTGATCGGCATCCGCGAATCTGCCGGCTCTTTAAAGGAATATGGTGTGGTATACCGTCAGGTGGACCTGTTAGAGGACGGAACTTTCGATTATGAAAATATCCGCAAGGCCATCAATGAGAAAACAAAACTGATCACGATCCAGCGTTCCAAGGGCTATGCGACACGCCCGACCTTTTCCGTGAGCCAGATCGGTGAGCTGATCGCATTCTGCAAGAGCGTGAAGCCGGATGTGATCTGCATGGTAGACAACTGCTACGGTGAGTTCGTAGAGCGGATCGAGCCGACGGATGTAGGCGCGGACATGATCGTCGGCTCCCTGATCAAGAACCCGGGCGGCGGCCTGGCACCGATCGGCGGCTATATCGTCGGAAAGAAATCCTGCATTGAGCAGGCTTCCTACCGTTTAAGCGCACCGGGACTTGGCAAAGAGGTCGGCGCAAGCCTGGGCTTAAACCAGTCCTTCTTCCAGGGATTGTTTTTATCCCCGACAGTCGTTGCTGGCGCATTAAAGGGTGCGATCTTTGCAGCAAATGTTTATGAGAAGCTTGGCTTTGCAGTCGTTCCGAACAGCACCGAATCCCGCCACGACATCATCCAGGCAGTTACCTTTGGCACGGCAGAGGGCATGATCGCATTCTGCCAGGGCATTCAGGCGGCGGCACCGGTAGACAGCTTCGTCTCCCCGGAACCGTGGGATATGCCGGGCTACGATGCGCCGGTCATCATGGCAGCAGGCGCTTTCGTCCAGGGCTCTTCGATCGAACTGAGCGCAGATGGCCCGATCAAGCCGCCGTATGCCGTGTATTTCCAGGGCGGACTGACCTGGTACCATGCAAAACTTGGTATTTTGATGTCCCTGCAGAAACTGGTTGAGGCAGGGATCGTAACCCTGTAATACCGAAGGAATACTTGGATTTTTATAGCCGAAAATCTTAACCATTTCTAAAGTTTTCCATTTTTTGTATACACGAAAATTGATTTGTGGTAAACTAAAATGCGGCGGTATCACCTTCTGCTTCGTACTTGGAGAGAGAATGGAGGGTGAACAATATGATACACACTAAGATGAAAGAACTGCCCTGTGAGGAGCGGCCATATGAACGCTGCGTAAAATCCGGCCCGGAGCATTTAAGCGATGCACAGCTTCTTGCTGTGATCCTCCGGACCGGTAGTGCGCAGGAGAGCGTACTGGAGCTGGCAACCCGGATCCTGGAGCTTGGAGGTCCCGGAGAAGGAATTCTGGGACTTTTGCATTTGTCCCTTCCGGAGCTGATGGGCATCAAGGGCATCGGGCAGGTAAAGGCCATCCAACTGCAGTGCATCGGAGAACTTTCCAGACGCATCTGGAAACGCAAAGCCATGAAAAGCCCGGTCCGTTATAACGAGCCGGCGCAGGTGGCAGAATACTATCAGGAAGATTTGCGTCATAAGGAACAGGAAGAGTTCCACATGATGCTTTTTAATACCAAACAGAACATGATCGGAGACGTAGCACTGTCGAAAGGGACGGTGAATGCGTCTCTTGCCACACCGAGGGAAATCTTTATCCAGGCACTCCGGTTTCAGGCAGTCAGCCTGATCCTGGTGCACAATCACCCGAGCGGCGACCCGGAACCAAGCAGGGAGGATATCCTGCTTACCAGACGGGTGGAGGAAGCCGGAAAGGTGATCGGGATCGCGGTGTTAGATCATATCATCATAGGTGACGGCACTTATGTCAGCATAAAAGAACGGGGATTATAACAGATGGAATCAAAACGCAGCAAATACATTCTGATCGGATTGTCGATTTTCTGCATTCTGCTGATCGGCATTACTTCCTTTAAGGACGGGTTTTTGAACCCGCTCAGAAGCGGAGTCGGGTATGTATTAAGCCCGATCCAGTCCGGGGTAAACCGGGTGGGAACCTCTTTGTATAACGGAATTAGCAATTACAGTACCCTGCACAGCGCTATGGCAGAAAAGCAGGCCCTGCAGGACCGCATCGATGCCCTGGTGGAGGAGAACAGCCGCCTGCAGTCAGAGCAGTTTGAACTACAGAGACTGCGTGAGCTGTACCAGCTGGACCAGGACTATATGCAGTATGAGAAGATCGGTGCCAGAGTCATTGCAAAAGATTCCGGTGACTGGTTCCAGGTATTTCGGATCAACAAGGGCTCCGCAGATGGCGTGCAGGTAGATGCCAACGTCATTGCCGGGGGCGGTCTGGTCGGCATTGTTACCGATGTGGGAGCGCATTATGCCACAGTCCGTTCCATCATAGACGATGTGAGCCGTGTCAGCGGCATGGCGCAGCAGTCCGGCGATACCTGCATCGTCTCCGGTGACCTGACCCTGTTTGGGGAAGGACGCCTGCGGATCAGCAATGTTGCCCAGAACGCAGATTTCAAAGACGGAGACCGGATCGTGACTTCGAACATCAGTTCCAAATTCCTTCCGGGAATCCTGATTGGTTATGCTGCGGATATAACCACAGATGAGACCCGGCTGACGAAATCCGGGTATCTGATCCCGGCAGCCCAGTTTGACAGCCTTCAGGAGGTCCTGGTCATAACTTCCCTGAAGGACGAAGCACAGCAGGAGAGTACAGAAGAAACAGAGGGGGCACAGACAGGCGCATGAAAAGGATCTTACTGAATGTCGTACTGATGATGCTGGCCTTTACGGTCCAGAACTGTGTATTTCCGCTGATCCCGTTTCTTACCGCAACGCCAAACCTGCTTTTAATCCTGACCTTTTCCTTTGGCTTTATTTATGGAAAAGGGGCGGGGCTTTTGTACGGCCTGTTTGCTGGTATCCTGCTGGATCTTTTTTATAGCGGGCCATTTGGCTTTTATACCCTGCTGTTTATCAATATCGGCTATTTCAATGGAATCTGTACCCAGTATTATTATGAGGATTACATCAACCTGCCGCTGTTGATGAGCCTGGTCAATGAGCTGGTCTATAACCTGTATATTTACGTTTTCCGCTTTCTGATCCGCAACCGTCTGGACTTCCTTTATTATGCAAAGGAGATCATCATCCCGGAGCTGATCTTTACCGTGGTGACGACACTTTTGATCTATCGCTTCTTCCTGTCGGCAAACCGCAGGCTGGATGAGCTGGATAACCGGCGGGACCGGGAACGCTAAAACGTAATACCATGACGTAATAGGAGTGACAAAACGCGTGCTGAACGATTACTTCCATAAAATATACGACTTTTTTAAGCGGGTCTTAAGCTCCCGCATCTTTGCACTGGCGCTGGTGTTTACCGGAATGTTTCTTGTACTTGCTGCGAAACTGTTTGAACTTCAGATCGTAAACGGGGAAGCTTATCTTGAGGATTATGTCCAGATGATCGAGAAGACGGTGACAACACCGGGTACCCGCGGCAATATTTATGACAGAAACGGAAATCTTCTGGCTTACAATGAGCTGGCTTACGCAGTGACTGTGCAGGATACCGGCGATTACCCGAGAAGTGCCGGCATGAACGACATGCTGCTGCGGCTGGTCCGCATTTTAAATAAGCACGGGTATGAGGCACAGGGAAAGCTGGAGATCGCGCTAAACGACGACGGCGAGATGATCTACACCTCGTCCTCGGAGGCAGCGAGAAAACGTTTCCTGCGCGACTTTTACGGACGCAAGTCTGTGGATGAGCTGGACGATGAAAAGGGAAAATACCCGACAGCCGTCACAGCCAGGGAGCTGATTGAAAAGAAAAAATCCTCCTATGGTCTGGACAAAATGAAGGATGAAAAGGGCAATCCACTGATCCTTTCCGATGCAGAGCTGGTACAGCTTGTTAATATCCGGTATACGATGTCTCTTGTTGCATATAAAAAATATGAGGCAACAACCATCTGCGACCGCGTGGACGATGAGACTGTGGCAGACCTGATGGAGCATACGGCAGAGCTAAAGGGCGTGGAGGTGGCAGAGACTACCATCCGGCGCTATAACGATGCCGAGTATTTTGCACCGATCATCGGTTATACCGGAAAAGTGCAGGAGGACCAGCTCGAGGAATTAAAAAAGACAAATCCGGAGTATGAGCTCAGTGACATTGTCGGGCGTACCGGTATTGAGGCATCCATGGAGCTGGAGCTTCAGGGTCACAAGGGGTATAAGAATCTGGTGGTGAACAATGTGGGAAATGTCATGCAGGTGGTATCGGAAACACAGGCATCCACCGGAAACGACATTTACTTAACCATTGACCGGGACCTGCAGATCGGTATTTATCATCTGATCGAGCAGCAGCTGGCAGGTATCGTAGCCAAGGCGCTGGTAAACCAGGACGTAGATACCTCCACGATCACGGATTCTTCTAAGATCAGCATTCCGGTAAAGGATGCCTATTACCAGCTGGTCAACAACAATGTACTTTCCTTAAGCCATATGGCATCGGAGGATGCCACGGATATTGAACGCCAGATCCAGTCTGTCTACACCTCCTCCAGGGAGCAGATCTTAGAGCGCCTGCGTTATGAGCTGATGAGTGACCATGCCACGGTCATGAAGGACCTGCCGCAGGATATGATGGCGTACATGGCTTATATTTACAACTGGTTGTCCGATGCGACTGTTGGCATTGTACAGAAGGACCGAATCGACCAGAACGGTGAGAGCTACCAGGCCTGGAAAAACGATGAGATCAGCCTGCGCGATTATATTTACGCCGGAATCTCCGAAAACTGGATCGACACGACAAAGCTGGATGTGACCAGCAAATACTCCAGCGCAGATGATATTTACCAGGTTCTGGTGGATTATGTCTTAGACCAGCTAAAGGACGATGCGAAATTTACCAAGCGTATTTACCGTTACCTGATCAACGACCAGGTGATCACCGGCCGCCAGCTTTGCCTTGCTCTCTATGCACAGGGTGTCCTTCCCTACGATGCTAACGAGGTCCAGCTTCTGACGGCAAACGGTGAGGAATATGCATTCCAGTTTATCCGCCGCAAGATCCAGAATATTGAGCTGACACCAGCCCAGCTGGCCCTCGATCCCTGCACGGGAGGTGCCGTGATCACGGACGTCAATACGGGTGAGGTGCGGGCGCTGGTTACGTACCCGAGCTATGATAACAACCGCCTGTCGGGCAGCGCGGATCCGGCATACATGAGACAGCTTCAGGAGGATCTTTCCCTGCCGCTTTACAACAATGCCACACAGGCGAAAAAAGCACCGGGCTCCACCTTTAAGCCGATCACGGCGATTGCCGGCCTGGAGGAGAAGGTGATCGGTCTTTATGAGACGATCGACTGTACCGGTGAGTACAAGGAGGTAGACCCGTCCATCAAATGCTGGATCTATCCGGGACACCACGGACCATTAAATGTAGTGGGAGGAATCCAGAACTCCTGTAACTATTTCTTTGCAGAGGTAGCGCACCGCCTGTCCACGAACCGTGACACGCTGGTTTATTCTACCGACATGGGAGTCGAAACGATCCGCCGCTACGCAAGTATGTTTGGCCTGAATCGCCCATCTGGGATTGAGATCCCGGAGACAACACCAGAGCTTACCACAGAGGACCCGGAGCGTTCTGCCATGGGACAGGGAACCAATTCCTACTCCAATGTGCAGCTTTCCCGCTACGTTGCGGCGATCGCAAACAGCGGAACCGTGTTCGATTTAAGTCTTCTGGATAAGATGACGGATTCGGAAGGAAATCTGATCGAGGATTATACGCCGAAGGTAACCGGACATGTAGACATTGCAGATTCTACCTGGGATGCAGTGCACCAGGGCATGCGTGCCGTGGTCACCGATGGTTCGGTAAAGGCTATTTTCAGGGACCTTGAGGTAGAGATCGCCGGAAAAACCGGTACCGCACAGGAGTCAAAAAGCCGTGGTAACCATGCATTCTTTATTTCCTACGGACCGTATACCAACCCGGAGATCTGCGTGACCGTCAATATCCCGTACGGATATTCTTCCTCCAACGCAGCAGCAGTTGCAAAAAATATTTACCGCTTTTACTACGGATATACCGATCTGGATTCCATTCTCGGCAATGGAGCACTGGAAGTTTCCAATGTACGGGTCGGAGACTGATAAAAAAGGGAGCGGATGAAAGCTATGAAAAACAGGATTGTGATCAAAAGCAGCAAGGCTGGCATGACGGTGATCCTGGATCCGGAGTGCAGCTTTGAAGACCTGATCGGGGAGCTTGCTGCAAAATTTAAGGATTCAGCCAGGTTCTGGGGAAATGCCCAGATGGCCCTGCTTCTGCAGGGCCGTGAACTGACAGCGGCACAGGAAATGCAGATCGTCAATACCATTACGGAAAATTCCGGGATCGAAGTGCTCTGCCTTCTGGACCAGGATTTAGACCGCGTGGAGCGGTGCGAGAAGGCACTCAACCAGAAGCTGATGGAGCTTTCCGAACGGACCGGCCAGTTTTACCGTGGGGATCTGCACCGCGGGGAGTCCATAGAGTCGGAAGCCAGCATCGTCATCATCGGGGATGTGCGCCATGGGGCCCGGGTAACGGCAAAGGGCAATATCATTGTGCTTGGGGAGCTGCGCGGGTCGGTGCATGCCGGGGCAGCTGGAAACCAGGAAGCAGTGGTAGCTGCCATGGAAATGGCCCCGCTTCAGATCCGTATTGCGGATGTTTCCTGCCATTATGGGGATAAAGGGCGGAAGCTTGGCAAGGGTCCCATGCTTGCTACTGTAGAAAATTGTAGTATTTGTACGAAAGTAATAAAAAAATCCTTCTTAAATATGTTAAATTTCAATTAATACTGGAAATATTTAAGAATATAGGTTAAAATAGAATTTGTAAAATTTTTCAGGAGGCGTTTCTATGAGCGAGGTCATGGTAATTACTTCTGGAAAAGGCGGGGTCGGCAAAACCACTACCACCGCAAACATCGGAACAGGTCTGGCACTGTTAGGTTACAGCGTTGTGCTGATCGATACAGACATCGGCCTGCGGAACTTAGATGTTGTGATGGGACTGGAAAACCGGATCATTTATAATCTGGTTGACGTGGTGGAAGGCAATTGCCGTATGAAGCAGGCCCTGATAAGAGACAAAAGATACCCAAACCTTTACCTGCTCCCATCAGCCCAGACCCGGGACAAGTCCTCTGTGAATCCCGGCCAGATGGTAAAGCTGGTGGATGAGCTGCGAGGAGAGTTTGACTATATCCTGCTAGACTGTCCTGCGGGGATTGAGCAGGGCTTTCAGAACGCCATTGCGGGTGCTGACCGGGCACTTGTGGTCACCACACCGGAGGTATCTGCCATCCGGGATGCCGACCGCATCATTGGTCTGTTAGAGGCGGCCCGCATGGAGGACATTCATCTGATCGTGAACCGTATCCGCATGGATATGGTACGCCGGGGTGACATGATGTCCGTGGACGATGTGGCAGATATCCTGGCTGTTCCCGTGATCGGTGTAGTCCCGGACGATGAAGATATTGTTGTATCCGCAAACCAGGGAGAACCGCTGGTGGACACCAGCTCTCTGGCGGGAGAAGCATACTTGAATATCTGCAGGAGGATTTCCGGGGAATCTGTTCCGTTTATGGATCTGGACCCGCACAAGGGAATTCTGGTCCGTATTTCCGGCTTTTTAAAGAGGGCATAGGAGGTGATCGGATGAGAATACCGGGAAGATCCACAAGGAGCAATTCCGGGAAGATCGCAAGGAGCAGGTTAAAGCTGCTTCTTGTTTCGGACCAGTCTGGCATAAGCCCTGGGACCATCGGAATGATCCGCGATGACCTGGCCAGTATCTTATCCAGATATGTCCAGATCGATGCAGGATCTGTGGAAGTAAAGCTGGTCCGGCCGGATGCGGAAAGCCTGCAGACAGCCTGGATCACAGCGGCATTTCCAATCCGGAATGCTATTACCGCAAAGAATAAAGCGTTACTGTTTACACAATGTGTGAACAGTAGCAGTAAAACCGTTTCATGATGAGGAATGAAGAATGCTTCTAGATTATAACTTCAGAAATTACAATTACCGTTTATTCCTTTATGTGTTGCTATTAAATATTACCGGCGTCCTGATCATACGGAGCGCCTCAAACCAGGATATCTCCATGGTCGTAAAGCAGATCGTGGGAATCCTGGCCGGACTGACAGCAGTTATTATCCTGTCTCTTGTAGATTACCACAAAGTGGTTTCCTTTGCACCGCTTATCTATGGTGCCAGCCTGGCCTTCCTTCTGGCTGTGCTGGTATTTGGCGTAAGCAGAGGTGTGGCACGGCGCTGGCTGGTGCTTCCGGTGATCGGACAGATCCAGCCATCCGAGTTTGTAAAGATCGGCCTCATTGTATTTTTTGCCTGGTATTTATCCAAGTACCAGGAGCGGGTGAACCAGTTTAGAATCCTGTTTTTTGCAGGACTTTTATTTCTGGCAGCCTTTGGCCTTATCTTTTTACAGCCGAACCTGTCCACCAGTCTGGTCACCATGGTAATCTTTCTCTGTATGCTGTTTGCAGCCGGGTTAAGCTACCGCTGGATCCTAGGGGCGCTTGCAGTTGTGGTTCCGTGCGGGGCATTGTTTATTTATCTGCTCCAGTATAACATGGTACCGTTTCTGCAGGATTATCAGGTGCGCCGTATCATGGCATTCATCGATCCTGCGAACTATGCAGAAGCCAACCTCCAGCAGAATAACTCCATTATGGCAATCGGCTCTGGCATGCTGCAGGGAAAAGGACTCAATAACAATACTCTGGCATCCGTGAAGAACGGAAATTTCCTGTCCGAGGAGCAGACGGATTTTATCTTCGCTGTTATCGGGGAGGAGCTTGGCTTTATTGGCTGCATGGCCGTGATCTTTCTGATCGCTCTGACTGTCTATGAGTGTCTGATCATGGCAGCGCGGGCAAAGGATCTGATGGGAAGCCTGCTCTGTGTGGGGCTGGCATCCCTTCTGGCATTCCAGAGTTTTGCTAATATAGCTGTTGCTACAGGAATCCTGCCGAATACAGGCCTGCCGCTTCCCTTCATCAGCTACGGCGTAAGCTCGCTGCTGAGTGTTTATCTGGGAGTCGGCGTAGTGATGAATGTAGGACTTCAGAGAAAAGTAAGTAACTAATAAAGGAGGGTTCTGTTATGAACATCGGTTTAATCGCACATGATTCCAAAAAGAAGCTGATGCAGAATTTCTGCATTGCATACAGAGGGATTTTGAATAAACATGAGCTGTATGCAACCGGCACTACCGGACGCCTCATTGAAGAGGTGACGAACTTAAATGTACACAAATACCTGGCTGGCCATCTTGGGGGACAGCAGCAGCTGGCATCCCAGATCGAACACAACGATATGGATATGGTGATCTATCTGCGTGATCCCCTGCATCCGAAAAAGCATGAGCCGGATGTAAACGATGTAGTCCGCCTCTGTGATATCTATAATATTCCGTTCGCGACCAATCTGGCAACGGCAGAGCTTCTGATCAAGGCATTAGACCGTGGCGACCTGGAGTGGCGCGAGGTATATCGCTAGAGGTGCATGGTTTGAGAAGGATAAAAAGCTTAGCAGCAGTCTGTCTGCTTACCGGCCTGATCCTTACGGGCTGCGGCGGACAGACACAGATCACATACGATGGATCCCGTCTGGAAAGCATGACAGCAGATCTTTCAGAGCACGCACAGGCAGATTCTTTCGCAAAGAACCTGTGTGTGGTAACGGGAACCGAAAACGAGGCGGATGCTTCTGTTACGGCGGAAGCAGCGGCTGTTTTTGGCGTGGATACAAAAGACGTGGTCTTCCAGAAAAACCCGTTTGAACGTCTCTATCCGGCCAGTATCACTAAGATCATGACAGCCCTCATTGCGATCAGGGATGGTGATTTAAACGACACAGTCACGGTAGGACCGGAGGCAGTCATCACGGAGACGGGTGCTTCTCTGGCCCATATAAATCCCGGTGACACCCTCACGATGGAGCAGCTTTTATATGGCCTTATGCTTCCCTCTGGAAACGATGCGGGAGCAGCCATTGCAGTCCACATGGCAGGAAGCACGGAGGCCTTTGCGGAAAAAATGAATGAGACTGCGCATGCCCTCGGGGCAACTGACACGCATTTTGTAAATCCGCATGGCCTGAGTGATGAAAACCATTATACGACAGCCTACGATCTTTACCTGATCTTTCAGGAGGCCATGAAATACGAGGAGTTCCGGAAAATCGTTGGAACGGTATCCTATCGGGCAGAGTATACCGATGCAGCCGGCCAGACAAAAACCCAGGAATGGAAAAACAGCAACCAGTATTTAAACGGCAAGAGCAAGGCCCCGGACGGGATTACGGTTCTGGGCGGAAAGACCGGCACTACCAGGGCGGCAGGATCCTGCCTGATCCTGGGGTGTGAGGATGAAAACAG
>OODU01000980.1_pt1 | contig 30030 bp, 9 predicted proteins | sample 1671171 | NCBI WGS metagenome assembly OODU01 (sample SAMN06348129, study PRJEB24527) | human gut metagenome | biome: human gut; feature: ankylosing spondylitis patient; material: feces | host: Homo sapiens | place: China | collected 2015-10
TTTTTCAAGCAGAAGACGGCATACGAGATTCAAGTGTGACTGGAGTTCAGACGTGTGCTCTTCCGATCTTCCGCTGGCACATTTGAAAGACTGGTTTGTATTAAATAGTAGGGGTAAACTGGTCTCAAAGTGGTCTAACGAATATATGTATGAATATCACCCGGAACTTAATGGTAAATGGAATGATAAATATAATTATAATGGTTATGGTGATTATATAAAAAGTAAAGCAGCAGAGAATCATGATATCTCTATTGCGGATAAGGGAACTATTATTGGAGAGCCATTTTATGCTGTTGCAAGATTAGCAGGTGTTGCAATGCCAGGATATGAAGCAGCGGAGAATTCTGCTGAAACATTAGCAATCGAAAAGGAGCTTAGAGACTTTTTAAATAGCTTTGATTGGAAAAATGCATCTGATTATGAAAAGGCAGTACACGTTGCAAGACGAGTAAATAGAGCTGAATACGATAATACAACAAGTTCGTGTCATCTTGCATATGGATGTTTAGTAGACGGGAAAGCCTCGTGTGATGGATTTGCAAGTGCTGCCAATTTATTAGCGTGGTGTATTGATTTACCATCAACAATAGTTGCGTCACTTGCAGCAAATCATGCATATGTGGTATATTGCATCAATGGTGTGTGGGTAAGTCATGAAGCAACGTCACACGATGAGTCATTTCATATTGCAGATCCACAAAACGATATTTATATGATCGGGTCATCAAAAAAATATGGAACCTTTGCTGATTACTGTGACCGAACCGGATACACAGTTCCAAGTAATGATGTGATCTTATCAAAACTTGCAGGACACGCAAGAGTCATCGATAACTTAGGGCGGATCACAGTAGATTTTAATTAGTAAAAAATGCAGTTGTTCAAATGAGCAGCTGCATTTTTTTACTCAAAAATGCCAATAATCGCATAAAAATTATGCAAATATTGACATTTTCTAGCGCGTGAAGTAGAATAAAAAAAGGCGAAGGACCGTCAAAAATAGTCGGTTTTTAGCCAAAAAAAGGGAAGGAGAAGGGATAGTATGAAGCTGAAAAAAGGGGCTGCCAGAGCACTGGTCACAGCCTTGACTCTCAGCGTCATCAGTCCGCAATCCGCAGTCGCTGCGACCTGGTATAAAGATCCGGCGACAGGCTATTGGTATCACCAGAACGATGCTGGAAACAACACGACAGGCTGGCTTCATGATACGGATGGCAAATGGTACTACTTATCACAGACCGGGAAGATGCTTTCCAACGAATGGCATCAGGATCCGGACGGCAAATGGTATTTCTTTAATGCTTCTGGCGTACTGGTTGCCAATACCTGGCACCAGGATCCGGACGGCAGATGGTATTACTTGGGTTCGTCCGGTGCCATGCTCACAAATGCATGGCATAAGAATCCAGATGGCAGATGGTACTATCTCACAGGGAATGGTGCGATGCTTGCAAATGCATGGCATCAGGATCCGGATGGAAGATGGTTCTATGTAGATGGAACAGGAAGTATGCTTACCGGCGCAGGAACAATCACTCCGGACGGGTATACGCTAAAGGAAGATGGAAGCTGGGATACTTCAATCCCGAAAAAATCATCAATATCGACAACCCGTTCAAGCCGCAGTAGCAGCGGTGGAGGTGGTGGCGGAGGAGGAAGCTCTTCTGGAGGCGGTTCAAGCTCCGGAGGATCTGGTAGCTCTTCTGGGGGATCCGGCACAACAACGAATCCTTCGACTCCGGACCAGAAACCGGATAGTAAGCCAACTACACCAGATGATAAGAAAGACAACAGCGGAAACAGCGGAACAACAGAAAAACCGGATATGCCGGATCAGCCGTCAGATGCAAAGACCTATCTTACCTATAAGATCCAGTACGTGGATGTAGATAAGAAAATTGTTCTTTCCGAGACAACGGGAAATGCATTGGCAGGAGATACGGTTGAGATCGAACATATTGCAATCGAAGGGTATACCCTCTGCGAAAACCAGCCAGACAAGATGACGGTGAATACAGAGAACCAGATGATTACAATCTATTACTCAGCCATTCCGGTTGCTTCGCCTAGCGATGCAAAGGAAGTAAGCTGGGAGATCCGGTTTGTTGATGCTGAGACACATGCAAAAGAGCTGGCACCACGCAGAAACGGAAAAATCGTAGAGGGTGGAACCCTGAATGTCAATTTCATGGAACGTATCGTTGATGGAAAAGATATTTGGGAGTCGGTAGAAAAACCAGTTCTGACAATCGATGTATATGGTCCTGGACCAAAGATCTATTACATTGAGTATGAAAAAACTGGGGAGTTAGAAGAACCGGAAGATCCGGAGAAAGAAGCAAAGGATAAACTCGATTCCTGGTATCAGAAAGCCAAAGAATACGAGGCTGCCTTTACAGGAGAGAAGGAGGAAAATATTCCGAATTTCCGCTTCGATGTGGCTGACCAGGGAGAGAATGATACAAGACTTGTTTCTGCGATCGCGAGCATTGATGATACGGAAGAGCACACGATTTATTTGATCGGTAAAAATTTCAAACCGAATGGTACTGCAATCCCGAATCATTATGACGGGGTCCTTTACAGTAATCTTGAAGAAGATACCGTCACCTATAATGGAGATACCTATTATCTTGCAAGATTTTCCATTACACGCAGTTATGTCACAGAAAACTGTGAGCATAGATGGGTGATTGATAAGGATCATCCGGGCGGATGTCTATCCAGAGGCAGACAGGAGTGGATCTGCGACAAGTGCGGAGAAACCATGGAGACTTATACTGCTGCCCTTGGACACATTGATGAGGATGGAGATTCCGTCTGCGATCGATGCGGAGTAAGAGCATTCGACCAGAAAGTAGGAGACACATTAAAGACCACCATCACGCTGAATGATGGAACAACAAAGGAATTAACCTACACCTGCATTGACGAGGATTACCAGGGCGGAATGCTTTACATTTCCAATGAGTCCTTAAGCGTATCCGAGTTTGGCGGATATGGATCGTTTAATTATAACGATTCCAATGTGCAGGATTACTTCCAGTTTGGATTTGCAAATGCAAGTGCATTTAGTACGGATGTTCTTCTTCCGATTGAAAGGACAGACGGAATGACACAGGACTTTGCAATGCTCTTAACCGAGGATGAAGCAATGCAGTATGCAAGCGTCATCCCCAAAACAGGAGCTTATCTGGTAAGAGTTCCAGGAGAAAGCAAAGTCATGGGAGTAGCAAGTGATGGCAGCATCAATGAAGTAACAAATCCAGATGCAGATGTGTATGGAGTGCGTCCGGCAATCATTCTTGCAAAACCAGATACGAATGTACCGAGCAGTATTCATTGGAACATCGGAGACATGCAAGCCCGCGAGATCGATGGCGTGACCTATATGTTCAAGTGCATCGACCAGAACTATGTAGACAGAACCCAGAACCACAGGAAAGCAGCACTGTTCCTTTGTGACAGCATTATCGCCTCCAACACTGGTTCCCATTATGATTATGAGAAACAGCCGGATGGTTCTTATGATTATGTTTACAAACCTGGTCCGATCACGAACTTTGGTGACAGCAACGATTATAAATATTCCAAGATCCATAAGTGGCTGAGCGGAAACACAAACACGTATAACATGGAGCCGATCAGCATTGGTGTTGATTATGCGTACATGGGTGCAACCGAAAAACTTCGGTATGAGGATCTGGATGATAACTCAGTGAAAGCCTCCTATATCGGAAGCCAGAAACTGACAAGCTACATATTCTCCTTATCCGTGGATGAAGCCTTAAAGTATAAGCAATATCTTTGGGACTTTGGTGATGATCAGTATGGAGCAAACACAAAGGCATACTGGTTACGGACTCCGATGGGAGTAGCGGGAGCATATAAGGAAACCAATCAGGTATATGTAGTAGACATCGTGAATGGAAATATCCATCCACAAACCATTAAGCCTGTAACGGCATCAGACGATGATGAAGTCTTGGAAACCAGTACCGTTGGTGTGAGACCTGCGTACTGTATGCCGCAAATGTAATATATAAACAGGAATGAATCTTTAGGGAGGTATAAGATGAGAAAAGCACCGCTCAGTCGAAACCGGCTGAAAAAGATGAAGCGTCATCTCGTATCTGCTCTGGCTGTAGCTATGGTAGCGCAGAACCTTCTGGTATCTACGGCAGCGATCGCAGAGACACCGGAAACAAATGCGAAAGTAGAAAGCAGCACAGGAAATGCAGAAAATGCTGAAGGAGAGAACACCCAGAATGTCGAAAAGACAGAAGAGGGGAAGGAAACTCCGATCGCAGAAGCTGCCAAAGAAGCAGATACAGAGAAAAAGGCTGTTGTGATTAAAGAAAAGGCAACGGCAAGCAATCCGGCTCCAGCAGAGACAGAAAACAAAGACACGAAGCCAGGCACAAATGCTGCCGTGACTGAAGATATCTTTGATTCCATGCCGGAAATCGGAACCAATGAATTCACGACATGGTTCTTTGCACACAAGGACAGTGCAGATCTTTGGAACTGGGTTATGAAGTTTGTTGAGGCAGACGATGAAAATCCGGATGAGGATGCTGCAGCATTCCTTTCCTGGTTCTCCGAGCATGAGGAGGCAGTCCTTAAGGCATATGAGGAAACAGATCCATATGGAGTTGCATTATTAAGCAATTCTACCGGAGACCTCTGGACGAACTGGAATGGAAATACTACATGGAGCGGAGACGGTACTGAGTCTGCACCGTATGAGATTTCCAGCCTTGCAGACCTTATGGGACTTTCCGAAATGGTCGCTGCGGGAAACAGCTTTGATGGAAAATATTTCCGTCTGACGCAGTCCATTGATCTCGGAAACATCAATATCAACAACGGCAACTGGAACCCGATCGGATGGTACCAGAACAAATCCGATTTATCCAGCGCAGTAAAGAACAAGTTCAAAGGTAACTTTGATGGCGAGGGAAATACAATCTCCGGATTAAAGGTCAATGAATCATCCAACCACTTAAGCAACATTGGACTTTTCGGCGCTGTCGAGGGTGGATCCATCAAAAACCTCAACATTGAGGCTGGAGATGGAATCAATGGTACGGATGCAGTTGGTGTTCTTGCCGGAAGCGTTGAGGGCGATACCTATATCTATAACGTAACGGTAGATGGCGCAACCTTATCCGGTTCTGGTGATGTCGGCGGATTAGTCGGAAAAATTGTTGGAAAATCCAGCAGCTATAAAGGAACCGTCACGATCGAGAACTGTAAAGCAGATGGTGTTCGGATTCAGTCCACAGGAAAGAACGCATACGCAGGCGGTATCGCCGGAAATGCACAGAACGTCAACTTTGTCGATGTGGAAGTCCATACTTACGATGGTAATGCAGACAGAATCCAGGGACAGGGCTACGTTGGCGGTGTTGCCGGAAGACTGAACAAAGGAAGCATCTACAACTCCTATGTGGATGGAACCATCGGAGGAAACGGATCTGTTGCAATCGGTGGTATCGTTGGTGAGTATGATGGCGGAAACATCATCCTTGCAAGATTCAATGGCGAGATTGCAAGATCCAACAACGGCACCCTTGCACATGAAGGAACCTTCATCGGAACCAGACCAAACAGCACAAGCTTAAGCTACGGAATCGGAAAGAATAATACTATTTCCTATCTGTTTGCGAAGGATGCTTCTGCTGCCAAGAAGGTATGCGGTTCCAACATTGATTCTGATAATGCATTCACAACGGATGCACATATCGGATACTTCACAAACAATGAGCGCAATTATCATCTTGTAGCCGGATCTATTGATAAAGAGATCACAGACAAATATTTCTACGAGGAACTGGAAGATGCAGTCAAGAATATCGTAACCGTAAAAGTCGGTAACGAATTCGCTTCCGGAAAATATGCAGATGGATGTGACTTCTCCATCGATCACTTTGCTCCGAATGGACAGGGCGCACCGATCAGAGGATATCTGGTATCAATTCCTAGAATTGACACCATGAATGCAAACGGAACCTATGATACAGACGTGGCTACGCTGACTGCAATCGGACAGACCACAAACTCTTATTATCGTACCATCGATAAAGACAATCCTTCGGCAGTCGCAGCGGGCGATACCATCACTGTAGCGACAGCACCGAAGAATAAAGATGGCAATCGTTATCAGATGGTAGCAGACGAGAATGAAGCAGGAAAGGTAAAACCGCCGACCTATACGGACGAAGATGGTGATCCTGTAAAGATGGCATATGTCAACGGTGGAGCCTATACCTTTGATATGCCGGAATGCGATACGGAATTGAATGTCGAGTACATCAAAGTTACGACAGCACTTGCCATGACTCCAACCGAGACCACGCTTAAGGTGAAGCAGACAAGAAGCGGCGATCGTAAGAACCCGCAGATCGTGACAGAAGTTCTCGATGAGAACAATCGCCAGATCGCAAAGTATATCGGGGACCAGGTAGCGGTATCTCCGACTCCGATCACAATCCATGCCGAGCATAACGGCGAGGGCAGTGCCAATGATAAGACTGTGAAGTGGTCTGTTGATAACAATGATCTCTTAACGCTTACCAATGTGGACACCACAACCTACACGGATAAGGACGCATACATCATGCCGAATCTGTCTTCCAACTTCATCCAGTCCACGCTCAACCGTCTCGTACAGGCGCAGGTTGACAGTGGATATGCAGAAGCAATCGACAACACGGTTTACAGCGATGTTGCAGTCGTAACCGCAACGACCAATCCGAACACCAGTGTCAATAACATTCCGGTCGTTGGAAATACCCGTGTGAACGTGGAGTTCCAGATCGATGATCAGACCACCAGAAGAGTTGAAGGATTAAGCTTAAACTACAGCGATGTTGTTTATACCGTTACCAGAACACTCACTGGAGACAGAACCAATCCGACTGAGACTTACACCTGCACTCAGCCGACCGTTCTTGCAGCGACTTTAAATCCGGTACAGCCGTTCTGGAAGAACGTAAGCTGGAAAGACGAGGGAAGCGGCTCCATCATCACCTTAACACCGAATGGAACCAACAATGAAAACTGTTCCATCGGAATTCGTTATGATGAAAACGGCACAGCGAATCCGGCATGGATCCAGAATGTCATCAATGCAGACAATCAGAAACATGCAGATGATCCGTATGCATTAAGAAACGGAAAAGCAACGAATACCGAAGTTGTCACTGCAACTTCCGAGGACCAGACTCACGGCGTTGTGAATGCGAAGTGCAATGTCACCATCAACTTTGTAACAGTTGATCAGACTGTTGTTCACCCGGAATCCGTAAAGATGTCCAAGGAGAGCGTGAACTACAACCTTTCCATCACAAAGAAGGGTGATATCAACTCCGAGAATGCATCCTACGATGGCTTTACAGCAACAGATCTTGACTGCACCGTCCTTCCGGACCTCGCAAACGATGACGATCATAAGCCATACGATCGTTCCGTTACATGGTCCGTATCCGATCCGGACGTTCTTACCATCGATCAGACTGGAAAGATCACTCCGAATCCGAACGCAGAATGGATCAAGACAGCACAGAAGGTAGCTCCATACAGTGCAACAAAGACCGTATCTGTTCATGCGACTACAAAAGATGGCGGCAAGGTCGGTGAGACAAAGGTAACCTTAAATTACACAACGAAGTGTGTAAATCTCGATAAGGACACCTATACATACAACCTCACCTTAAAGAAGACCGGACGCACCAGTTCTCCGACTCTTACCTGGGAAGGACAGGATGCGGTGAAGTTAAATGCATCCACCTATCCGGACAAGCAGAACATCTCCTTTGCAACCAGCAATAAGGACATCATTACAGTCGCAGAAGACGGCACGATCGCACCGGTTCTTGATGCAACCAAGACCTGGATGCAGCCGGCAATGAAGAATCCGTATACCGCAACAGCGACAGTCAATGTCAGCGTGACAGATGGCAAAAGCACGGATGTTTGTGTTGTTACCGTAAACCTTAAAGTTATCGACAACACCTACTCCGGAAGCAGCAGTAGCAGCGGTGGAGGCGGCGGTGGCGGCGGAAGCAGCCACTCCTACACAAAGAAAGTTACAAGTGTAGTCAGCGGTGCTCCGGCTGGATCCGTAACGGGAACGTGGACCAAAGCTGAAAACGGAAAGTGGTTATTTGCAAGCGTGTCCAAGCAGTATATCAATGAATGGGCTTACATCTACAATCCGTATGCAGCAAACGGTCAGCCGAATGTTTCCTGGTTCCGCTTTGATGGCAAGGGATATATGGTAACTGGATGGTTCAATGATAACGGAACATGGTACTACCTGAACCCGTCAAGCGATGGAACTCAGGGCAGAATGTTGACTGGATGGGTTCTGATCAACCACAAATATTACTACTTATCACAGACCTCATCCACAAAACAGCCGGTAGGATCTCTTCTTACGAGCACCACAACACCTGATGGATATACCGTAAATGCAAACGGTGAGTGGACCGTAAACGGAGTTGTACAGTACCGTTAGGAATCAAATAAGAGTGGAAATGATTTTTCTACGAATCTTTTCCAGGGAGGGGCAGGTTCAACGCCTGCCTCTCTTATTAAAGGCTATCCGCAAAAACGTGGAATTCCCGAAAGGAAATGGAGCACAAGCGGAAGCATCCTAACGGAAGCGACAAATCCTACATAATAGGAAAGAACTCATTCCAAAAAAGGGAGAACATGTATGAACATGAATGATAGAAACATGGGTCCATCGTTAAACGGAAATAGCCATCACGTATTTGATTAACATAGGAGGTAACCGATGAAAAAGCATAACAAAGGGGCTTTGAAGCGGGCAACGGCGATTTTTCTGGCGACCATCACGATGGGATCCTCCATTATCCCGTACCTTCCATCAAACCTCTTGACAGCATATGCGTTTAAAATCCACTTTGAAAATTCCGGTGTTCCGGGTCATCCGTATTTAAGCGGTACGGTCGATGGCGAGGCAAAAGAAACAAAACTTCTCTGCTTGAATGAAGGCGCTTCGTGTCATTCCGATTATAACTACGAAAAGATGGATGTCAACGTCAGCTATTCGGAAGGAGATCTCTGGCAGAAGCGGCTCTTCTGGGCGTATATTGGCGCGTTTGGATCGTATGATGGTGAAAGTTCAATAACAGATTTCGCACGAAATATTTGTTCACCAGATGAAGCCAAACAGGTTGCCTGGAAGAATTCCTGTCCGGCAGAAGTTGATAAATATGCCAGCGACAAGTTCATGTCCTTGGAGAATGTCCCAGATGGCTGTAAAGACCAAAAATCATTGTTTGATACCACAAGCAAGCATGCAACACCGGAAACAGCACTCTCCATCAACGACTTATGGAAAGGTCCCGGGGACCTTGACATGCAGAAACTCTACGACATGATGGGACTGAAAGATTACGAGACCTTAAAAAAGTACTGTACCATCGAACCGGTCAACGTGCCGGACGGATACATATGCAATGTCACGTTTGATGATGCAAGAAGAGTCTTTGAGTATGATATCTTAAAGAGCAATGGTGCCACCCCGCAGGGAAAAGATGTTCCAACAATCACCCTAAAGGTCACGTATGATCCGAACGTATTTACGGTTTATGATGTATCCGGTACGATTGAATACTTTAAGTGTCAGGAATGGGGATCCCAGCAGCTCACCAGAGTAAAGGGAAAAATCGATGTTAAGCACCCGGTATTCTATATTACGACCGGTAAGGGCGGAACATCAACACCGCCACCGCCACCACCAGAAGATCACATCAAAATCGAGGTTCCAACACCGAAGATTTATGAGCATAAGGAAACCTTTGAATCCAACTACGAAGTTGATTTAACAAAGTACGATTATGAGACTGGAAAAGAATTAAAGGATTCCACCTGGCAGGTTCTTGAAGCGTTCCCGGATCAGACTCAGCTTAGTGATTCTGAAGAGGACGGCGGGCTTCTTGAAAAGAAAATGAGAGAAGCACCAACGACCTGGAACGAATGGCTGATCTTTGAGACTGACTTAAAGACCGATACCAATGGATATCTGAAACATCATGATACGAGATACTATGATTTCGATCAGATGTATTGTAATGGTCATCCGAAGCCACAGAAGCCAGATCTTCCGGAAGTAGATACCAGTACCCCAGAAGGAGAGAAAAAACAGAAAGAACTGGAAGAGGAACTGGAAAGCAAATGGGAAGCGGCACAGCAGGAATGGCAGGACATGGTGGATGAATGCGCACAGAAAGAAGCAGACAGCCATGGTGCATTCCACCACTGGGTCAATGATCCAGACGGTGATGGTGCTGAAGAACCTGATGAGGCAAAATCCTTCCAGGAATCCGGATGTGAAGAGTCCAGAGATACCACGTATGATAATTTCATCAATTTAAGATATTCCTACACATTCCGCGAGGAAGATCCGAGAGATGGATATATCATTCATGGGGAAAATGGTCACCCGGACGATGTTCCAGTAGAGATTATCACGACTGCTGCCTCTGAAGCCAACAAAGATGCCGTATGGACCAAAGCCAACAACTATGATATCACAGTTACCGGCTTTGCCCGTAATATGATGCGGACCAATACGGATAACAACGATTCCGATGATACAGATACCTATGCAGCGGCAGAGACACATAAGCTTTATGTCAATGAGCCAGTAGATCTGACCATCGGACAGAAAGCAGTCAACCAGCTGATGTACTTCTTCGGACTGCCGGAAAAATATGCTTCCGAACAGCAGGTTGTGTTAAATTTCACAGTTGCTGATGATGAAAAGGCGAAAGCGACTCCGTCTAATACAAAAACAAAGGCGAAGGATGAAAGCACGGAAATCACAGAAACTTCGGAAGAAAACAGTGCAGTAAACGATGCCGAAGAGACAACTGCTGTTGAGAACTCTGCAGAAAGCATAGAAGAAACAACGGCAGAAACAGTCGAAGAGACCGAAGCTGTTGCAGCAACGGATGAAGAGAACGATACACAGGAAGAAATCATTGTTTCCGATCCGGAAACCCAGGATGAAGAGGTTTCTGCGGAGCCGGAAGCTGTTTCTGATCCTGAGATCACCGTATCTTCCAGACGTGTGCCGACAGTCGGAACTCCGCAGGATGAGGAGGAAACGGTGGAAGAATCCGAAACGGATGATGAAGAAGTCCTTGCGGATGAAACTGCTGTTTATTCCTATGAACCGCTTGCCATTGAAGCGTTCAAGACGGATGGCGTTGCGGTGCTTGCAGCGGATGATGACGATGATGACAGCTCCTCGGGTGGAATCGATTTTGATAATCCAAGTGTCGATTCCCAGCCTGGAGTTGATGAAGGACCACATGACCGGATCGCACACAGTTTTAAGGTATACGATCATCGTGTTCCGGGACAGATCCATTTTAATAAGAAGGATATGGATCTGAAAGCAGGTGAAAATGCAGACTATGATTCCTATGGTGATACCCAGGGTGATTCCACACTGGAAGGTGCCGTATATGGACTGTTTGCAGCAACTGATATCTACGGACCGGATACCCAGAGAGCCGAAGATGGAAGTGTGATCAAGGGAACTGGCGTGATCTTTGATGCCAATGATCTGGTGGCGATCGCAACCACGGATAAGAATGGCGATGGATCCTTCCTTACCATCACGGAAAAACCGCATACCATCTACGACTACAAAGCCGGGACCACAAAGTATACGGGAAAAGATTATCCGAAGAACCTCTATGATGCGGATGGATATCGCAAGGTATACCAGGAAGAGGAGACTGGACGAATCTACCAGAACAATGTGGCAACAAACGGTGACTACTGGATTGGACAGCCTCTGATCTTAGGAAACTACTATATTAAAGAGTTATCCAGATCGGAAGGTTATGAGCTTTCCATTACCGGCAAAGACATGACGGTATCGAATGTCAACGATACAACCAGAGCCGAGTATGGAGAGAGTGCTGATTCCAAATCGAATCCGGTAGGAAGTGCATGGGTTGTTGAGAAATTAAAGAACGTCGTTACCAATCCGGAGGCAAATGCCACCTATGGAAACAGACAGAACTTATTCTCTATGAAAGTTGCATCCCTCAATGCCATAAACGGATACAATGTTGTATTTAGCGGCATTCCGGAGAAAGCAGATTTCTATGCAGACAATGTTACGAAGACAACAACCAAAGTCCAGGTACCGGTCGGCTACGAATTTGTGAATGCAACCGAGGAACCGTTATACCTGACTGCTTCTTCTCTTACTGTTAAGAAGGATGCAGACGGAAATCCGATTCCGAACCCGAACGCGCAGAAGACCCTTCCGGTTTCTGCGAGGGAATATGGCTACAAAGCAAAATTAGTCGGTGATAACATTGACACACCGGCTCAGGCAACCATGCCGGATCGATACAATGCTGCTGTTGGGGACTTGGAAGCCAATGACAAGGAACAGTTCCGTTATATTAAATATGAAGCGGAATCGCTCTTAAGAGCATATGGACTGACAACACCGACCACCACATCCTTTACACCATCAACGATCGATGAGCCGATATACGATGAAGCTTCTGCCGACAAGTTTGGATCTCCGGAAGTTACCTTCACAGTTTCCAATGTCAGCACCTGCAAAGACATCATCGACAAAGTAGTAGACTACTATCTGACTTCGAAGATCTTCTCATACGGAAGCGTTCAGGGAATCACCATGAATGGCAACACTGCAACCGTAACGATCGCAGTCAATGTCACACCAATGAACACAGCCGTTTACCAGGAAGATGGAAGCGGAAATATCATCGCCGGATATCTGTTCAGAAAGAACAGTGCGACAAATCGTTACACGGTTCGTAAATATGCGGCAGATGCAATTACGATCTCCGATAAGTCCAGCACCGGATCCTGTACGATCGAATTCCTTCCGGATTTCGAACTGAATGATGCCGGAGAGCCGGTCGATAAGATGACATACCGATCCATGGAAGATCAGTATCTCTGCTACCAGCCGGGAGATGTTCTCTATGATTACTGTTATGCAGACGGAACCGGACATGAAAAACTTCATAGAAAAGTCTTACAGACCAAATATGAGGAAAGAGAAGTTACCAACGAAAACACAAAGACCAAGACTCTTCCGGTCGTTAAATCCATGGAAGAAGTCGCAGATCCAGTTGGAAGCACTTACGTTTACTACGATGCAGATGCAAAGCAGTATATTCTCCACGTAGGAGCAAAAGACACAGATCTGACCGGTCAGAAGAGTGCATACTTTACGGTTGCTCTCGATGACGGTTCCACGACACTTACTGCGGATGACATTGCAAAGATCGGCAAGAGCAATGTATGGAACTATAAGGCTGGCGATTCAATTCGAAATTCTGCTTACCTTATGAGGATTGCCGGAGTCGGAGCAAGCGTATTTGCCTGTGAGGACTTTGATAAGGATGAGACATTCATTCGCAACACCAGACTGATCTATAACGGATATTATGATCTCTGTGAGGATGCCAATACAAACGAGGCTCCGACCTCTGTCGAAGAGCGTATCATTTCCCAGCAGATCAAAGTTACGAAGACCATCGAAAAGACTTCCTATAATAATACAGATTCTTATTCCGAAGTTCATGAAGACTGGTTTACGAAGACTTTTGGCAGCCTGTTGGGAAAAGACAAGGCAGCACAGAAGCTCGATAACTTCCGTTACAAGACCTACTTAAAATCCAACCTGGAAAGACTGTTCCGTGATAACGATGGCAACGTGATCTGGCTGGATCGATCCGGAAACGAGATCGATGTCCTTGATCGCAACCAGAAGTTCCCGGCATTAGTCAACAAGATCTACACGAAAGTGCAACATGTGACCACTCCGTTATACAAAGACTCCGAGGATGCAATCGTCAGCAACGATGCGCTTTATAGTTATACGAACGGACTGATCAATGAGGACCAGAACACCGGATATACCTCCATCCTTGAAACAGTCGAGAGAACGGCGGAGAATGGAAACGGCGTAAGAACCGTCCAGGCATATAACTACGATAAGTTCTTTGATGCGATTGCCGTAGCAAACAACGATAAGTGGGATGATGCCAACCCGACCTACACCTCCTGGCAGCCGATCGGAAACGAGGCAAACCGCACAGATGATACCATTCAGAATGCAAAAGCTTCTGACAAGGTAAGACAGTTCGCAATCGACTGGTACCTTGATGATGAGATTGCAAAATTAGTCAAAGACGTGCCGACAAACGGACAGGAAAAAGAGGATAAGGACGGCAAAGTTGCTTATTCTGATGAAATGTACGATGAGGCATTAAGAAATGCGATCACAAAAGCGGAGAACTACCTCAAACCGTTCTTCTCCTATGATCTGGATGAGATCTATGCGATTGCATGGGATAGCGCAGAAAATGGTGGCAGTGATAACAATCAGACAACCTTATCTGCGGACACTTTAAACGGTGATGCAAATCTTGCCAGCGAGGGTTACTACTTCGGAACATCCAAGTACCTGCCATATGGTACCTATGTTGTTGTGGAACAGCAGCCGAAGTACGACAACCTGGAAGACTTTAAGAATAAGCATTACCAGATCGACAAACCGAGAGAAGTTGAGCTTCCGGCAGTGTACGCAAGCTATGACGGATCTCAGGAATCCCCGGAGGAATACAATTCTTACTATAATTACGATGCGAATATTTCCCAGAGTGAGATGGAACGCAAATATAAGATCCGTTTCAACGAGGAAACACTCCATCGGATCAAAGGCAGAAATGCAGAGGGAGATTTCGAGGTTTACAAATATGGCATGGATATCGATCGGATCAACAACGGAACCAAGACTCCGCAGGCTGGAGATTACTTCGCACTGACCCAGGACGTATTCAAACCGTATAAGAATTACTACAATGCACAGGATGACCGGACCACTGGAGATGTTCCGTATTACCTCACAGAGGGATTAAGCGGAAAAGAAAAGGTTTCCAAGTATTACCGGTACAGCTCTGTTGCAGAGAATGCGGGTACCGCGAACGATGTTGCTTATCCGGGCGGAACCAAGACAGAAGACAATGTTCCGGGAATCCAGTACAAGGATAACGTAAAGACCATGCAAGGCGTAAAGACCGCTTATGATGGAAAATACGCATCCATGCTTGTTCCGTGGACGGTTGTAGCATCTGACAACCAGACTTCTGAAATCACAGATGTAGCCGTAAGCGCGACCGGAGAGAGTTCCTACAAAGGATTCTCTTATACAAAGTTCAGAAACCGCTTCTTTACGACCAAGCTCAGAATCGAAAAACTGGATTCTGAAACACACGAGAACATTCTCCATGATGGCGCAATCTTCAACATTTACGCCGCAGAGAGAGATGATTCCGCAAACGGTGACGGATCCGTGAAGTTCTATGATGAGCCGACTCTCATCACCGGAACTGAAGAATTCCTTGAGTCCATGGGTGCGACTGACATCAAGCCGATGGCAAGAAGAAGTTCCTTCACCGACCGGCTGACCGGAAAACAGTATGGCGCAGGAAACCTTTACACAGGCGTTGTCCCGGCAGGAACCCCGATCTGCTCAGAGGATGAGAAGATTGTTCTGGGTGATTCCTACGGAACACGTACCGTAGCATTTAAGGCATACTCCACCGTTCTTGACGGACAGATGAAGAGTGATGCTGACAATGCAACCCTCACCTGGCAGAACCAGACGGTTGGTTACATTGAGACTCCGCAGCCATTAGGTGCTGGCGTTTATGTAATCTGTGAGTCAAAGGCTCCGAGCGGATACACGAGAACCAAGCCAATCGCTATCGAGGTTTATTCCGACAAAGTTACCTATTACAAACAGGCAAACAAGAACAACAAAGTCCTTGCTGCCATGTATGAGTACCCGTCTGACAACCAGACAGCAAATGGCACAAAACCGCAGGATCTGATCAACGTAGCAAGAGTTGATGTTGAGAATGCACCGATCAAACTGACCGTTGAGAAGCTTAAGGAGTCCAGTGTGGATTCTGCAAACACAACAACGGACAAGACCGTCACATACCGTGTAAGCGGACGAATCGATGGAAAGCTTTCCGAAATCGGAAACAATCCGGATTATGAGTACGCATACAGTGATGCAGGAGAATATTTAGGATATGCCTGGAAGAAAGGCACTCTGGAATATCTCACAGAGCGTCAGAAAGCCGGAGAGAATGTGAAGATCGCATACGAGGGCAATGTCTTTGCCGGATATGGATACGTCACAAAGACTCTGGGAACGGCGGACGATGCCAACAAGTATGTTGCCGGTGCAACTATGACTCTCTTTGATGCCTTAGAGATCACTGAATCCGGAGATACACAGGATCATAAATACAATGGACTTGTGATCGAAAGAGACGGAAACAACAACATCAGCAGAATGCATGTTGAAAAAGGCTATGCGGGAAGAAAAGTTGAATTTATCGAGGAGACGGATGACGAAGGAAAGAAATATTCCATCGAATACCAGGCTGGAGTAGATAAGGACGGACAGCCGCTCACGGCAACCGGAAGCATCTGGACCTCCGAGTATATCGATCGTCCGGATACCGATATCCTTTACTACGACCTTGATAAGCTTGACATCTTTACAACACAGAAAGCGGACGGACTTACGACCGTCTATGGCTATGACAGAGACCATAACAAGGTAGTTGTAAATCAGGTTGAATCCGACAAGAACAACTTCCCGAAGACGGATAGTGAGTATTCCATCTATGCGTTCAAGGGCGGAATTCCGTATCTGGAATTTGTCGGTGGAGACTTCAATCAGATCAAATACTCCAGCACGGATAAAGTGATCGAAGTGGGAGATGGCACACTTGTTTATCATCTGGACCGTGATGGAAACAGGGATTCTCTTGTGGACCCGTACACCGGAATGGCGTATGTCAAAGAGAATGTGGTAGATGCAAATGGAAAGACATCCGAAAAGACATTAGTATGGGCGGTCAATGTTCATCGTGACGAGTACGGCAATGTTATTTCCACGGATAAGATCACAACTTCCAGACTTGCAACCATCGGAGAAAACAAAGATGGCTACAATGAGGGAGCACTGATCGATGTCACCAATAATTCCGGACATGACATCCCGGACAACGAAAAACCGTCCTACACCCATACTGAGTCTGGCTACATCACCGGATCCTGGCAGTCAGAACATGGCGAAGAGAGCCATAAGGAAACGACTGTCAACACCAATGATGATGGACAGAACATGAATGAGGATGTTCTGGTTGATGATAACAACGGTCAGTTCAATAAAGAACTGAACCCGACTTATGATGAACACGGACTTGTAGGATACTACCAGAGAAGCGGAGAGACCTATGACAAGGGAACCGAGCTGTATGACAGAAACGGAGACTTTGTAAGATACCAGGATTCCGACAATCTGGAAGAGTACAACAATGCGGCGTACCGCATCAATGAACACGATGAGCTTTATGACGGGGATGAGACCAAGGAGAGTCAGAATCAGTCCAAACTCTATCACAGACAGGGTGAAGGATATATTCTGGAAAACACCTGGACCACATCCGACAAGACCCCGAATGATCCGTTCGATGATACAATGACAGATGGACAGGCGGATGTCTTAAAGCGTGTACCGGCAGGTACCTATATCATGGAAGAGTTAAAAGCTCCATCCGGATATATCAAAGGTATGCCGACTGGTATTACTGTAAACGAGACTGCTGCCATGCAGAACACCAAGATGGTTGATAAGACCACGAAGATCGAAATTTCCAAGATTGATGGTACGGAAAAGAATACCTACAACCTGAAGAACATGGAGACCGGACTGATCGAGGGAACCGTTGAGGAAGGTAAGAATTCTTATGGATATGGACAGGTATCTGATGCCGTTATTGCACTCTACCGTGCAAAGAAAGTTTATACGGCAGACTTCCTCACCTATCCGAAGGGATATTACTTAGAGAGAGCATCGCAGACAGAAGGTCCGATCACCTACTATGCTTCCGACAGCATGGTAAGCAACATTAAAAAACTCACAGCCCAGTGGACAACCGGAACGACTCCGATCTATGCGGAAGGTATTCCGGAAGGATTCTACCTGTTAGAGGAGCTTAGTGCTCCGGACGGCTTCACGATCAGCGATCCGTTAGAGGTCTACATCAGCAACAGCGCTGAAGTCCAGGATGTGACGATGTACGATGATCATACGAAAGTAGAGATCGCAAAGCATGAGATCACAAACAATGGAAAAGAGATCTTACCAGGTGCAGGATTCACACTCTATAAGGGCAACACAGACGGAACCTACAACGAAAATGATGTCGTTGATTCCTGGACATCCGATGATGCCACAGACTATACGGAGACTGTAAATTATGCAGATTATCCGAATGCCAACGGTGCGACCGGAATAACCGGATTCATGACAGAATTTGAGGAGATGTTCAACACATACGGCACAAAAGCCGGAACCAACATCACCTGGTCCGTTGAAAGAAAAGCAGAAAGAAGTTCTTCTTCTGACAATGTATGGGTAATGGAAGACCGTACACAGATCCCGGTCGTTGACGGTGTGATCAAGTTCCCGGCTGGAATGAGCCAGGAAGACATGGATGGATTCCAGGCAGCATACAATGCCAACACGAAGAACGCAAATGTGATTAAGTGGCTTGATACAAAGAGTGCAGCGTATGTATCTCATACTCAGATCGATCAGGCAACCGTAGACGGAAGTGCGTCAACCACAAACTTCCCGACAGCAGCAACCATGATCTATCAGACAAATGACGGACAGCAGATCAGGATCGCGGCATACGAGAGATCAGCAGACCGGTCCGGAAGATCTTATACGTTCGATTACAAGTTCGACTATAAGAAACTGGATGCCATCAATGCTTATGCATGCTCTTACCTCACAGCAACTGGACACAGAAGATTTGATTACCTGCCGGTTGGCTCCACATATGTCCTGGTAGAGACTACGGTTCCGGAAGGATACGCGAAAGCAGATGACAGAGTCATCACCGTAGAGAAGATGAAGGATGTTCAGTATTACTCCATCTTAAATGAGACAACTGCATTAAGAATCTCCAAAGCGAGAACCAATGCGGACGGCTCTGAGACATGGGAACTTGCAGGTGCCAAATTGGGACTTTACAAACCGAATGCCGATGGTTCATTCGAGCAGATCTCCGAGAATCTGATCGCATCCTGGACAACCGGAGAGGACGGAACCTATACAGAGTATGACTTTGTAAATGGTCTCATCCCGAACGGCTATAAGATGGGTGACTTAAAGCCACACACGATCCGTGGATTGGAAAACGGAACGTACTATCTTGCCGAGATCGATGCACCGGATTATTACAAGACATTTGCTCCGATGAAGATTGACTATGTTGGACAGAATGAGATCCAGATTGTCCGTGTTCTCGATGAGGAAGTAAAAGGAAGACTGGAAATCAAGAAAGTTGACAAGAACGATGACAAGCCTCTTAGCGGCGTGTCCTTTAAGGTAACTGGTTACCGTTACGGTACTGGTGAGATCGTATATGATGCAACAGTAAGCGACACGAATGGAAAGATCCTTGTTACGGACCTTCCGGTCGGAGAAGCGGACGAGAATGGCATCATGACACCTTATGTATATAAGGTAAAGGAGATCACACCGCCGGATGGCTATCAGACCAATGGTTTAACTCAGACCTTCCAGTTTGCACCGGATAAGAATGGCGTATCTTATAGCTATGATGACTTTGCATTCGAGACCTTGACAGTCACGGATGAAGTGACCAGAGTTTACATCACCAAGAGAGATTTCACAAATCTTAAGGATGATGGAATTGATGGCGCATTCGTAAATGGTGCAGTCCTTGCAGTCTATGAGTTAAACGGCAGAAATGCGGATGACAGCTATATCTATGACGAAGCAAATCCGATTGCCAAATGGACAACTGCTGCCGATGAAGGACGCCACATGATCGAGGGACTGATCGCCGGAAGAACGTATCTCTTAAAAGAGTTACAGGCTCCGGAAGGATATAACCTCATGAAACCGGTTGTATTTACTCTTGCTCCAAGTGGAAGAAGCATTATTGCAATTTCGAATGATCTGAATACGGTCAACGTAAACAGCATCACACCGGACAATGCATACTTAGATACCGATAACCTGGATGTGGATTCGATTGATTCCGTAACTGTGATCGGACGGTATGTGACAAAGGTTGAGACCGTTGTAACAGACGGCGCTGGAACTGAGATCGCTCAGTGGATCAACGATGGCAATGAGCACATCCTTCACAGGGAAGATGGTCTTTCTGATGATGCAATCTATACGTTCACGGAATATACCACATACTCTGATGGAAGCCGGATTGTAACAGACAAGACTACAAAGAGAGTCAACTTCAATGAAGCTGGAGAAGTGGTACTCAAGACCAGAACCGTAGGACATACAGAACTTGCTGTTTCCTATGCGGACGGAACCCCGATCGAAAGCTTCACTCCGAACAAATTTATTGCGGATAAGACCATTAAGAACAACGTAAACCCGGAGAATCCGAAGATCACGGTAAAGAGCAACGGTTCCACAAATGGAGACGTGCTCGATCCGACCCAGGCTGTTATGAATACTGTAAGCTATGTGAATACTGCGAATATCACCACAGATATCACAGTAGAAGCAAGTGTTGATGATACCGTAACAATCATGGGCGCAGAAAACGGCGAGATCACCGGAAACACCATCAAATGGGTTATCAAAGACGTTGCACCGTTACATAGCGGATATGTAACATTCACGACCATGATCGATCAGAAACGCGCTTTATCTACCAGTGTTACCGGAACCCTTTCCTACAATGGAAAATCTGTAACATCGACAAAGACGGTTCCGATCATGCAGCCGAACGAACTCACGATCTTCAATGAGCTGACAGGATCCGGAAAGGACCTTTACAGCGATGAGAAGACAGACTTCCGCGTAAAGCTTTATAATTCCACAGGCGAGGAGTTACAGGGCATCTACGAGTACACCGGAAGCCAGACTGGAGAGATCCGAAGCGGCGAGATCATTACCCTTGCAGGCAATGAGTTCGTAACGATCAATCCAGGAAACATTTATAAGAATGTTCGGTACAAAGTAGAACGGATTGAAGACGGCAGCCAGAAAGTATTCACAGAGCGGAATACGGAAGGATATGCGCCGGAAGAGACTGGAGCATTTGCAGTATTTACGAGAAATGTGAAAGATACTTCCGAGAGAGAAATCTTCACCAAGGGCGGAAGTTACCTGCTCACGGAGACAACATTCTTTACGGATGATGCTTCCATGGAGACCAATAAGCTTTTATTTACCCTGGATGAGAAGACATCTATCTCCACAGTGGGAGGATATGATAAACAGACAGAGGTACATTTAAGCAAGACCGACATTACGACCGGAAAAGAATTACCGGGCGCACACATTGTTGTAAAGGACAAAAACGGAAAGACGATCGATGAGTGGGATTCCACGGACAAGCCGCATGTGATCACAGGCGTTCTGAATCCGGGAGAAAGCTACACGATGACAGAGACCGGAGCACCGGATGGCTTCGCATATTCCGAAGACATCACCTTTACAGTCAATGAGGATGGCACAGTAGATAAGGTCGTAATGCAGGATAAGAAGACCCATGTTTCTGTCAGCAAGACGGATATCACAACCGGAAATGAACTTCCGGGTGCACATCTTATCATCAAAGATAAGAATGGCAATACAGTAGCCGAGTGGACATCCACCGACAAGCCGTATGAGTTAGTTGGAATCTTAAAGGCTGGCGAGTCCTACACACTTATTGAGGAAGCAGCTCCGGACGGATATGCGTATGCAGAGGAGATCAACTTTACAGTCAGCAAGGACGGTTCCATCGACCGTGTCATCATGGAAGATAAGCCGACCCACATATCCATCAGCAAGACGGATATCACAACGGATCAGGAGCTTCCGGGAGCACACATCACGATCAAGGACAAAAATGGTAAAGTGGTTGATGAGTGGACATCCACGAATGAATCCCATGAGATCGTTGGCAAGCTCATTGCCGGCGAGACCTATACCATGACTGAGGTCGGAGCACCGGACGGCTTTGCATACTCTGTAGATGTTGAGTTTACAGTAAGCAGAGACGGTTCCATTGATAAGGTTGTGATGGAAGATAAGCCGACACATGTAAACATCAGCAAGACCGACATTACAACCGGAGACGAGCTTCCGGGAGCACACATCACGATCAAGGATAAGAATGGAAATGTGGTTGATGAGTGGACATCCACCGATAAGCCACACGAGATCGTTGGCAAACTTGTTGCTGGCGAATCTTATACCATGACTGAGGTTGGAGCACCTGGAGGATACGGATACGCAGAAGACATCACCTTTACAGTCAGCAAGGATGGCTCCATTGATACCGTAGTGATGGAAGACAAGCCTACGCATGTCACCATTTCCAAGGTAGATCTGACCACCAGTGCGGAACTGCCGGGAGCACAGCTTACCATTAAGGATAAGGATGGAAATGTGGTGGAAGAGTGGACATCCACCGATAAGCCGCATGAGATCGTTGGCAAACTGATTGCCGGCGAGACCTACACCCTGACCGAGATTACTGCGCCGAACGGATATCGTGTTGCGGAAAGCATCACCTTCACGGTAAATCGTGATGGTAGCGTAACAAGTGTTGTGATGAAGGATCAGCGAATTCCAACAGGCTCCAGTCATAGATCCTATACACATAAGGAAACCACCGAGAAGAAACAGCCGGAGACAAGAACCGTTGTTCTTACGAAACGGAATACAGATGGTGGACTGGTATCCGGTGCGGAATATGGAATTTATCTGGATGACGGAACTCTTGTTACAACGGGAGTTACAGGAGATAACGGAAGAATTGAGCTTCAGATTGAGCCTGGTAACTACTATGTACAGGAGATCAGCTCCCCGTCCGGATATTCCCTAAACCACACAAAATATCCACTTACTGTGGCAGCAGATGGAACGACAGAAGGTAAAGTGGATATGGTCGATGACTTTGCGATCGTTGCGATCAGTAAGTTGGACGTAGCGACTCTTGAGCCATTGGAAGGTGCGGTATTCACCATGTTTACGATGGACGGAACACCTGTTGCGACTGCAACATCCGGTCCGGAAGGATACGCAGAGTTTAGAAAAGTTCTGCATGGAGATTACTACATCATGGAGACAGACGCTCCGGAAGGATACTTATTATCCCCGGAAAAACGATATGTATCCATTGATAAGTTCTACACCAATGCGGCTCCGATCATCTGGTACGACAGTCCGGATGAATACGAAATCAAGACTCCGCCGACCGGAGACAATTCTCCGATCATTCCGGTCGCAGTTTTACTTGTCTTAAGTATTGCAGGTTACTGCTTTTACACGAAGAAAAGTAAGAAAAAAGAAGAGAACTAATTGACATTTGGGTGCGGCACAGCTTTTTACAGTCTGTGCCGTACTCCATTTGAAAAAATCCTTTAAAACGATCGAAAGATATAGATTTTCGGCAATAATGGTGACAACGTACAAAAAGGAGAAATCCTAAAAACAGACATAAAAGATCTTAGGAAAAGGACTTGACGATATGCGGGGACTGAATGGACTAAGGGCGAAATTAACAGAGTAGGGGAAGCAATATGGGAAAGAAATATATTCGTTATTTATATGATAAGAATATGTATCCGGAGTTCAGCCAGCGACTAAAAGAAGCCAGGAAAAATAAAAAACTATCTCAGCAGAATGTAGCAGATCAGATTGGATGCTCCAGAACTTTATATCAGCAGATGGAAAACGGAGGCGCATCTGCGATACAGCATGCGCATGAGCTGGGAAATGTTTTCGGAAAAGAAATTTTTGATGTATTTCCATATGATATCTATCGCTACTCCAATGAGTTTATCCTGGTATGTATGGCAGTCTTCAACAAAGATTATAAAGAGATCGCAAATACGTTAGGCTGCAAAGAAGCTGTACTAAAAAAGAGCCTTCTCAGCGAGAAGACAATATTTTATCTGCATTTGAAAGATCAGATCGACATAATCTTCCCAAACATGGGAATCATTGACTCATTCAGCAGAAAAGGAAGAAACAGTGTTGTCGTAAAAATTAAAGGTTCCTGTTTCGTTTACATGAACGTAATGGGGAGTATGACTGATAGCGATAAAGTATCTGAAATAATGGAAGAGAAGATGCAGCTTCGGTTGCAGGACGGGCAAGAAAGAAAATAAGGACCTGAATATACGGGCGCGGATCGAATTTGATGATCCGCGCTCATTTTTTAACAATAGAACTATGATCTATTTGTCGAAATAGGAAATTTATATAGTTAATTTCATATGTAATTTTCAAGTGATAATTTCAATAGAAAATAGATATAATATTTATCAATACATATCCATATTTCTTTTTTGCCAGGGTGCAAAAGTGATTATTCATCTAGTAATTGATACCACCTTAATATACTCATGGTATGATATGGACATTGTACAAATTCGAAACAGATCATGTATTTATGAAAGAAAAATGAAGAAGGTGTGATTATTATCGAGGATAGCAAAAACTACTCACAAATATACCAAGATATGTTTGCTTTATTGGGGGATAAAGATGCAGTGATGAAAATTCACGAGCACTATGGTGGAATGATGGTCAACTTCCCAAGAAAATTATATAGCCAATCATATACAGAAAAATATATTTGTGAGAACTATGGAGTACAGCCTATCAATATGATTTCAAGCCACTTAGGAATCGGCACTCGGCGTGTAATGCAAATCGCGAAGGAGCTGGGGTTGACAAAACCGAGGAGAAAATCAACAGAAAGCCAGGAAAACAAAGCATTATATAAAAAAATATAGAATTGTAAATAATAAAGATATAGCAGATGCTGTTTTATCTGTGAAAATGTTGACATGGGGAACTAAGAAATATTGGGTAGATGAACAAACTGTTACAGAAAACCAAACTATTACGCATACAGGCAAAGATGGGAAGACTTCTTCAGTAACAATTCCTGTAACAGTAACAAAACCAGGTTATTATTATTACACTCAGTATTTTTCCGCTAAATTTGTCTTAACTGATAAAGACGGCAAGACAATATTTGAAAGAATTGATAAAAGAGAAGATGAGAAAAAAGCCTATGATATGTTTAATAGAGCAGTAAAAGATTTCTATAAAGATGTCAATTCTTTAAAATAAAATGTAAATTTGTATACAAAACACTTGCAAAAAATTATGCTATATGATAAGGTATTAAACAGCAATATTAAACAATTATAAATATAAAAATATGAAGAAAAGGAATAGTAAAATTATTTTCTTTTACAGAGAGCTGTTGATTGGTGCAAAACAGTAAGGAAGATTTTTTGAACTCGCCTTGGAATAGCTGGCTGAACATCTTAGATTATAGATAATTAGGTTAAGTCGGTACTCGACCGTTATATTGAGTTTAAAAATGAGTGCATGTAGATATTTTTACATGAATAAGAGTGGTAACGCGTAAGTACAGCTTTCGTCTCTAGTTTTAGAGATGAAAGCTTTTTTTATAAATTGTTATTGGAGGAATACATAATGATGAATGTTAATAAATATACTAAAGGTTATTTTATGCCACCAACAGTAGACATGAGTTGGACTCAAAAAGAATATGTAGATAAAGCTCCTACATGGTGTAGCGTAGACCTTCGTGATGGTAATCAATCTTTGATTATTCCTATGAGCTTAGAGGAAAAAATCGAATTTTATAAACGCCTTGTAGAAATCGGATTTAAAGAAATTGAAGTAGGTTTCCCAGCAGCTTCTGAAACTGAATTTGAATTTTTGCGTACATTGGTAGAACAAGATTTAATTCCTGATGATGTAACAGTACAGGTATTGACTCAAGCTCGTGAACATATCATCAAAAGAACTTTTGAAGCTTTAAAAGGTGTAAAAAATGCTATAGTTCATGTGTATAATTCCACTTCTGTAGCACAGCGCCAACAAGTATTTAGAAAATCTAAAGAAGAAATCAAACAAATCGCTATTGATGGTGCAAAATTACTTAAAGATTTAACTGAACAAGCAGGAGCAAATTATCGTTTTGAATATTCTCCAGAAAGTTTCACAGGAACAGAACCAGAATTTGCTTTAGAAGTATGTAATGCTGTTTTAGATGTATGGCAACCAACAAGCGATCGAAAAGCTATCATTAATTTACCGGCAACAGTGCAGATGTCCATGCCTCATGTATATGCAAGTCAGATAGCATATATTTCTCAAAATCTTAAATATCGTGAAAATGTAGTATTATCACTTCACCCACATAATGACCGTGGTACAGGTGTTGCAGATTCTGAAATGGGCTTACTCGCTGGTGCTGACCGTATTGAAGGTACTCTCTTTGGTAATGGTGAACGTACAGGTAATGCCGATATTATCACTATCGCTATGAATATGTTTGCTTTAGGCGTTGACCCTAAACTTGATTTTTCCAATATGCCAGAAATCATTGAAATGTATGAACGCGTAACTCGTATGCATGTATATGAACGTCAACCATATGCTGGTAAACTCGTATTTGCAGCATTCTCCGGTTCTCACCAAGATGCTATCGCTAAAGGTATGAAATGGCGTGAAGAAAATGATGAACCACATTGGACTGTTCCATATCTTTTAATTGACCCACAAGATGTTGGTCGTCAATATGATGCAGATGTCATTCGCATTAATAGCCAATCTGGTAAAGGTGGCGTAGCTTATGTTATGGAACAAAAATATGGTCTTAACATGCCTAAGAAAATGCGTGAAGACTTCGGTTATTGCGTAAAAGGTGTATCTGACCATAAACATAAAGAACTTATGCCAGAAGAAATTTATCAAATTTTCCAAGACAATTATGTAAATGTTGAAGAACCATATAAATTGATTGATTTTGTTTTGAATAAACAAGCAGATGGCACATTTAAAGGTAATGTACATTTGATGGAACATGGTCATGAAGTTGTAGTAGAAACACAAGGTAATGGTCGCTTTGATGCCGCAAGTAATGCTATACAAAAAGAATTTGGCATCAAATATGATAATTTGATTTATAGTGAACATGCTATGGAAATCGGTGCTACTTCAAGAGCTATGGCATATGTAGGTATTACAGCAGAAAATGGTAAAACATACTGGGGTGCTGGTATGGATACAGATATCATCACTGCTTCTATAAAAGCTTTAATCAGTGCAGTTAATCGCATGGATTAAGAGAATTTTATTTGTATATATGATTAATCTGTTAGTATAATAAATTTATTGTTTATATATTATATGTAGATAGAAAAGGTGGTTTGTTCATGAGAAGTGATTTAGTAAAAAAAGGTGCAACTCGTTCAGCACATCGTGCTTTATTTAATGCTATGGGATATGGTCCAGAAGATTTGAAAAAACCATTAGTTGGTATTGTAAATGCTTTTAATGAAATAATTCCAGGTCATATTCATTTACGTACAATCGCTGATGCAGCAAAACTCGGCGTAGCTGCTGCTGGCGGTACACCTATTGAATTCCCAGCTATTGGTGTTTGCGATGGTATTGCTATGGGACACCCTGGTATGAAATTCTCCTTGGCTAGCCGTGAATTAATTGCTGATTCTATCGAAGCTGTAGCAACAGCTCATGCTTTTGATGGTTTAGTACTCATTCCAAACTGCGATAAAATCGTTCCAGGTATGCTTATGGCTGCTGCTCGTTTGAATATTCCTTGCGTAGTAGTAAGTGGTGGCCCTATGCTTGCTGGTCGTTATCAAGGTAAAGATGTCAGCGTAAGCACAACTTTTGAAGCTGCTGGTAAATTTACAGCTGGCAAAATCACAGAAGATGAAATGTATGATTTAGAAGCAAAAGCTTGTCCAGGTTGCGGTTCTTGTTCTGGATTATTTACAGCTAATACAATGAATACTTTAACAGAAGTATTAGGTATGGGTCTTCCTGGTAATGGTACAATTCCAGCTGCTTATACTGGTGCTAGAATTTCACTTGCAAAACAAGCTGGTCATGTAATCATGGATTTAATTGCAAAAGATATTAAACCTCGTGATATTTTAACTCAAAAAGCATTTGAAAATGCAATCACTGTAGATATGGGTATTGGTGGTTCTTCTAATACTGTACTTCATCTTACAGCAATTGCACATGAAGCAGGTATTAAACTTCCAGCTCCATTATTTGATGAAATCAGTGCAAAAACACCTTATATTACAAAATTAAGTCCAGCTGGTACTCATCATATGCAAGATTTAAATGAAGCTGGCGGTGTTTGTGCAGTAATGCATGAACTCAGCAAAAAAGGTCTTATTCATTTAGACGCACTCACAGTAACAGGAACTGTTGAAGATAGAATAAAAAATAGCGAAATTCAGCGTGCTGATGTAATCAAAACAGTAGAAGCACCATATCGTCCAACAGGTGGTATCGCTATATTACAAGGTAATTTAGCTCCAGATTATGCAGTAGTAAAAGCTAGTGCAGTAACAGAAGATATGCTTTGCTATAAAGGTACAGCAAAATGCTTTAATTCTGAAGAAGAAGCTATCGAAGCTATTACTGGTGGCAAAATCAAAGATGGCGATGTAGTAGTAATCCGCTATGAAGGTCCAAAAGGTGGCCCTGGTATGCGTGAAATGCTCAATCCAACTGCAGTTATCGCAGGTATGGGCTTAAAAGTAGCGCTTATTACAGATGGTCGTTTCTCTGGTGCTACTCGTGGTGCTTGTATCGGTCACGTATCTCCAGAAGCTATGGCTGGCGGTCCAATCGCATATCTTGAAGATGGTGATATCATTGATATCGATATTCCAAATCGTAAATTAAATGTATTAATCAGCGATGAAGAAATGGCTAAACGTAAAGCTAATTGGGTAAAACCTGAACCAAAAGTAAAAACAGGATATCTTTCCCGTTATGCAAAACTTACAACATCTGCTAGCACAGGAGCTGTTTTAGAGTAAGTGAATAAACAAAAAAGAATTGCTTTAATAAATGATATAACAGGTTTTGGTCGCTGTTCTGTAACAGTACAATTGCCATTGATTTCAGCTTTAAAGATACAAGCTTGTCCGCTTCCTACTGCAATTTTAGCAGCGCATACAGGTTTTCCTGTACATTATATGGACGATTATACTCGTCATATGAAAGCTCATATGGATAATTGGCAAGCTTTGAATTTAGAATTTGATGGCATTTTGACAGGTTTTTTAGGTTCTAAAGACCAGATTGAACTTGTATTAGAGTTTGCAAGACGCTTTAAAAAAGAAAATACTTTGTTTGTCGTTGACCCAGTGATGGGCGATGGCGGAAAATTGTATTCTTCTTATAATGAAGAACTTTGTTTGAAAATGCGACAATTATTGAATGTGGCTGATGTTTTAACGCCGAATTTAACAGAGGTTTGTCAATTATTGGATATAGAATATCCAGATAAAATGCCAACTGAAGCTGAATTATTAAAAATGGCACAAGCTATAGCTACTAAAGGCGTAAAGCAAATTGTAATTACAGGTCTTGTTAATGAAACAGCTGACAAAGTTTATAATTATATTTATGAGCAAGGTAAAAATCCATGTATGCAAGAGAATAATCGCATACCAGAAGAACATTCAGGTACAGGAGATGCTTTTGTGGCTATCTTGACAGCTTGTTTAGTTCGTGGAGAAGCTTTACCAAATGCTGTGCAAAAAGCAGCTGATTTTGTAGGAAAAGCAATGGCATATACTAATTCTTTAAATGTGCCATGGAATTATGGTTTATGTTTTGAAGAATATTTAACTGATTTAAAATAATAGCGTACAAAAATAAGCTTTAATTTTACTAAACATTGTAGTTAGTAGAATTAAAGCTTATTTATTACCAAATGCGAGCGTAAAGCCCCTAAATTTATTTATGGGGATATAAGCTCGCTAAAAAACAATGATTCGATATCA
>OODU01000981.1_pt1 | contig 30020 bp, 30 predicted proteins | sample 1671171 | NCBI WGS metagenome assembly OODU01 (sample SAMN06348129, study PRJEB24527) | human gut metagenome | biome: human gut; feature: ankylosing spondylitis patient; material: feces | host: Homo sapiens | place: China | collected 2015-10
TAATCGTTTTTCATAATGCGAAGTAAGCAATACTTTACGAGTATAAAAAATAATCCCCACTAAATTTCTACTGACCCAGGATTATTGGCAGAAATATAAAGAGAATGGAATCCACCCATCGACAGTCCGGCAATCGCACGGTGATTCTTATCATTTATAGTACGATAATGACTTTCCACATACTTCATGATATCCGGAAAGGCCTTTTCGAAAGAACCTTCCATTGTCTTCGGATTGGCAAACGAAGGCTTATACATACTGTTAGGATATTCACCCGGTACAGCTCCCTGAGCACCGTTTCCGTTAGGCATAACCACAATCATCGGCTCAGCTTTTCCTTGTGCTATCAGGTTGTCAAGTATCTGAATAGCTCTACCCAGCTCACTCCAGGCATTTTCATCACCTCCCGCACCATGCAACAGGTATAATACCGGATATTGTTTATTGCTGTCTTCATAACCGGCAGGTGTGTAAACCGTCATGCGGCGACGTTCCATACTCAATGTTGGACTAGGATACCAGACCTTCGATACGGTTCCGTGAGGAACTTCACGTACAAAATAGTTTTGAGACAATTCTCCATCGACCAGAAAATAATTGGTATACGTAGCAATATCACGAATCATATACACATTGCTGGGATCGAGCATACGCATGCCGTCAACGTAAAAACAATAAGTATGGAGTTCGTTCAAAAAAATCTGCCTCAACCACTACTTCTTTGGCATTTGAAGCCAGTAATTTAAAAGTTACTGTCTGGTTCTTCAACTCAGGAGAAACAATATCTCCCGTGTTTACAGCTACAGTTTCCTGAGCCCATGCGGAAAGAGAAATCAAACATCCTACCGCCAAACTAAAAAATGCTTTCATAACAAAATAATTTTATGCAAAAATAAAGAATATCATAACATCTGTTATTTACATTTTTGCTTATTTATTACAAAAATCTTTGAGTATAAAGCTTTATATAATAAAATAGAAAAAGACAACCTGAGTAATAAAGATCCCATCATATATCAATAAGAATCTTTATAGCACATAATGAAGAACGTCTTTGAACTATCCATACACTTTCGACAAAGTGGTATTAACATTTTTCTAATGAATCTGTACAAAAAATAAAAAACAAGCCGATGTTTTTCCCTAAACTTCATATACTTTTTCCCACATAATCCTCATAAATTAGGATTGCCGGATAAAGAGAATTGACGTTACTTTGCAACCGAATTACAAAAAACCACTAGACAGATATGAAACGTACAATTCTCGCTTCGCTGGCAGCAGCCGTGACAACAACCGTTTTTGCTGCCCCGACTGATACAGACAATGCATTGGTCAAAGATACAACTAAAGTGATAGACATCGAGGAAGTAGTTGTCATCGCTACTCCGAAGGAAAATAACCGTCTGCGCCAGCAGGCCATTTCGTCAACATCGCTTTCGCAAAATGAAATGCGTAACAACTCGGTGACCTCGGTCAAAGCGTTGTCGGGACTTGTACCCAATCTGTTCATCCCTGATTACGGCTCGAAGTTGACAACTTCGGTATATGTACGCGGTATCGGTTCGCGCATCAATACCCCAGCCGTAGGTCTGTATGTCGACAATATCCCATTCATCGACAAGTCGGCATTCGACTTCAACTACTCTGACATCGAACGAATAGACGTAATGCGTGGTCCGCAGGGAACACTGTACGGACGAAATACGATGGGGGGACTGATTCGTGTATTCACCAAATCACCTTTCACTTATCAGGGAACAGATATCCGTCTCAGCGCAGCTACATACAATGACTATAAGGCTTCTCTTACTCACTATCACCGTATTTCTTCACAGTTTGCGTTTTCTACGGGATTCTTCTACGAACACAAGGGAGGTTTCTTCAAGAACAACTTCAACAACAAGCGCATTGATACAGACGATGAGTTCGGAGGACGTTTCCGCGCCATTTATCTGCCTTCGGAAAATCTGAAGCTGGACTTCACGCTGAATTATGAATATACCAATCAGGGAGGATATCCATACGAATATACCGGACGTACCGATGACAAGACAGAAGACCGCGGTGAATATATCGGAAAAATATCTTATAACCGTGAATGTGGCTACAAGCGTAACCTGCTGAACGGTGGATTGAATCTGGAACATCAGGCAGACAACTTTATTCTGAGCAGTGTGACTGGTTTCCAGTATCTGTATGACCAGATGAATCTGGACCAGGATTTTACGGAAGCTGACATTTATACCATCATGCAGAAGCAGAACTCCAAGACTATCAGTGAAGAACTGGTGCTGAAATCGAAACCGGGCAATCGCTGGCAGTGGACTACGGGAGTGAGCGGATTCTACCAGTGGCTGAAAACCGACGGACCGGTTACTTTCCAGGAAGCTGGTATACAGAGTCTGATTGAAGACAATATCAATGCAGGGCTTTCTCATCTTCCTGCCGGAGCACCTACACTGGCAGCAAAGATTACCACACGTCCCTTGCCTGTTTCGGGGGTATTCGATACACCTATATTAAACGGAGCTATCTATCATCAGTCTACTATCAATGATGTGCTGGTAGAAGGACTGTCTGTTACAGCAGGACTTCGCCTGGACTACGAAAAGCTGAAACTGGATTATAACTCAGTATGCGACATGAACTTCGATTTCAGTGTATCGGCTCCTTTCCTTCCAACGGCGATTGTCAGACAACTGAATGCCAAGACACAGTTCATCGGAAAAGAATCGACCGACTACCTTCAACTGCTCCCCAAATTCACTATACAGTATGCATGGAACAGTAAGAACAATGTATATGCTACTGTCAGCAAAGGATATCGTTCGGGAGGATACAACATCCAGATGTTTTCCGACCTGATACAAAACAACATGCGAAGCGACATGATGAACGCCATCAAGCAGGACGAAGTACTCGGAAAGTTCGCAGGTATGATGCCTGACGTACCAGCCTCTGATGTAAACGTATCGGATGCAACACTTTATAAACCTGAATATTCATGGAACTATGAAGTTGGTTCACACACCACTTGGTTTGATGACAGACTGCAAGCCGACGTCGCTCTCTTCTACATGGATACTCACGACCAGCAAATCTCACGTTTTGCCGAAAGCGGACTGGGACGTATCACGGTCAATGCAGGAAAGAGCCGCAGTCTGGGAGCTGAAGCTTCCCTGCGTGCACAGGTGACTGACGCTTTCAGCCTGAACGGAAGCTACGGATATACATACGCTACCTTTACCGATTACGTAGTGAGCGATGAAGAAAACTATAACGGCAACTATGTGCCTTTCGTTCCCAAACATACATTTAATGCAGGAGCACAGTATGTGTTCGGTCTGCGTAACGGAGCTATATTCGACAACATTACTGTAAATGCCAACTACAAGGCTGCCGGACGTATCTACTGGACAGAACAGAACAATGCCAGTCAAGCACTGTACGGCACACTCAACGGACGTGTAAGTTTCAACAAAGGCAACGGACAGCTGGCTTTCTGGATAAATAACGCACTCAACACCGACTATCAGGCGTTCTACTTCGAAACCATGAACAGAGGCTTTGCACAGAAAGGTCGTCCGCTTCAGGTAGGTGTGGATATCCGCTGCCGCTTCTAAGCTAAGGATTAAACAGAAGTTTTTTATTTTCTAACCGATATTTTATTAGTAAGGCTTTCTCAAACATAGAAAAAAAAATGAGAAAGCCTTGCTTTTTATATTTTCATACCAGCTATTACCTTCCGCCTATATTCACACTGTATTCCTCCTTGGAAATGCGCGCAAAATCATTATTTTTAGGTATTTCAAAACTCCTCCATACACCGTTACTTTGCAATGTCAAATCAACTAAAAGTATAAAGCAATGAAAAAAACTGGTGTATTTTACGGTTCTACAACAGGCACAACCGAGTCTGTTGCACGTACGATAGCAGAGAAGCTTGGCATTCCTTCAAGCGATGTATACAATGTAAGCAAAATGACTGCCGATGTAGCAGGAAGTTATGAAGCACTGATTTTGGGAACTTCTACCTGGGGCGACGGTGAATTGCAGGACGACTGGTACGACGGCATCAAGGTTTTAAAAGGAATGGACCTCTCCGGCAAGACGGTTGCCCTGTTCGGATGCGGTGATTCTGAATCTTACTCCGATACGTTCTGCGACGGCATGGGTATCTTGTTCGAAGACTTGAAAAACAGTGGCTGCCGCTTCATTGGTGCCGTTCCGGATGCAGACTATACATACAGCTCTTCCATTGCTGTAACTGATAGTAATTTCGTGGGACTCGCCATCGACGACATCAACGAAAGCGACAAAACCGACGAACGTGTAACGGCCTGGACTGAAAAATTAAAGACTGAACTGGCCTGAAAGCCTTGAAAACAAACGTCACTAAAACCTAATCTCCATGACAGCTCCTGATATAAATCCCGTAGAACTGAAAGTTTTTCTAAACCACATCTACGAATACAAGAAAGGTGTACGCCAGATGGTGCTCTACACCACCAACCGAAAATACGAAGCATTCGCCGTAAACCGACTGAAAAGCCAGCGCATTAAGTTTGTGATTCAACCGGTAGATGAGGAACGTATCAACCTGTTTTTTGGTAAGGCAGAATGTATCAATGCTATCCGGCTGATGGTAACCCGCCCTTTAAATCTGCTTACGCCCGAAGAAGACTTTATTCTGGGAGCTATGCTGGGATATGATATTTGTGCACAATGCAAGCGTTACTGTACCCGCAAGGCACGCAGAAGCGTATCAAACTAAAATCATTTTTCCTATTCATTCAGTGCACCACAATGCGGACAAATCCCTTTTGTCCGCATTTTTGCTCCACACGCACCACAGGCGTACGGATATTTGTCCGATTTCTTTAAACGCTCGATACACCACACCGCATATACTGCCAGGCAGATGTATGCCGCATATACCCAGATGCAGGTAAAGAAGATATATAAGAAAATACAATACGAAGCCAGTCCCAGCAAATAGAAGAAAGCCGTTTCAAGCTTTACCTGATGGAAAAGGTCATCGAGCATAGCCACTCCAAAAAGCAAAATCATCCCTACACATACGATGAACAGTCCGAGAATAAAAGGAACTTCAAAAGGATTCAGTGTAGGATCATAATAATAATGCTCCCACGTTTCGGGAACGAAATGCTGAATACTGTTATATACGGTAGCCGCCACAGCCAGTAGAAATGACAGGATAATAGGAAATACACTGTCGATATCATTCAGACCTATCAGCTTAATCTGTTTCCTCTGTACTGCCCGATAGACAAACCATAGAAAGAATACGGCCAGCACCAGAAAGAAAGGCAAGGTATGCGAACTGCTGAACAAATGAATAAACTGCGAAATAGGATCGATCGGTACGATATTCTCCAGCAGCTTATGTTCCTGAATCCAGCCGATAGTTTCCTGGTCACGCGCGACCTTTACCCATACCGAATCGACTGAATCCTGAGGATGTACATCAAACTCCGCCACCACAAGCTGGTTCCCTTTCACAACGGGAATAGTATCCATAAACGGCAACTGATGAAGCCACAAAGTATCAGCCTCAACTTCAAAATTGCTGCTCAGTGCATAGGCACGCTTGTGTAAGGCCTCCGGAACTGAATCTGTCTTATTCTCTGAAGTCCCGTCTGCCGGCAGGTCCGGATGATAATAACAAGCCACAAGCCCTACCAGCAACAGGAGAATCAATATGTACTTACTCTTCTGCATATACTTTCATCTGACACAGCTTACAGTCGAACTGTAAACGGAAACGTTTGCCATCGCTGCTCACCAAGAAATACGGTTCACGATAAGGAGAACGCACCTTATGATGTACCGGACACCAGCCCATGCTATAACGCAGACAATGCTTGCAGAACATCAGCACAGCCTTTTCGGGTGCTTCTTTCTCGAATGCCGGTGCAATACGACGTACCCCATGGTCATGATAGAAAGCAGCAGCAGCCCCATTCATGACATTTCCCAGATACGTCAGTTCCTGAGCCGGAAAAGCATGATGAGTTTCAGGCACACGCCATACTTCCCGCGGATAATTGATACGGCGGGCTTCCAGCAGTTTTTCTACTGCGCGTCGGCGTAAGTCTGACAGTTCGGATGAAGGAATAAACCAGTTGTCCGATAAAACGATTTCCACACTTTCCGCCTCGAACGGTGTATTTCCCAGCTTACTCAACTGATTCTTCAGGTTCTCCAGCTGAGGAGTACGAGCCAGTTCTTTCTCTCTAGGCATAGCCAGGCTGATACGGTTATCATCCTCATCAGCAACCGACAGGGTAAATCCGAAATTATTTTCTTCAAGTCTCAGCGTAACGGCAATTTTCCGTTCGGCCGACTTTTTCTGCATCACCCGCTCAAACTCCTGATCGAAGTTACGGTAAAGTCTGGTTTTAGGTTTCACACGAGGCATTTCCTGCGGATAGAGCTTGTTGCCGTCTACCCGGTTCACACGGAATCCGCACAACTTACCCCGCTCGTCAAGATAGCATAATCCATCGCCATTGCTGAACGACTTCACTCCCGCTACCGTCAGGTAATTGCCACGAATCTCTTTTACTGTTCCTACCTCTTCTCCCAGTGACTTCGGCGTATCGAACGAGAAAATTCCCGGATTACGCCCGTGAACAAAATAGTCGGTAAAGCCACGGCTGAAGCTCTTGTCCAGCTGCGGACGGAAAGCAAGCTTCACTGTACCCGACGAGGCACGTATGTACTCCTTACGACGTTTCAGAATGGCATCCAGTTTCTGACGATAATAAGCCGTCACATTCTTTACATACGAAACATCCTTCAGACGTCCTTCTATCTTGAGCGAAGAAGCACCAGCATCAAGCAAAGCCTCCAGATTCTCACTCTGGTTCATATCCTTAAGCGACAGCAAGTGTTTGTTTCGAGCAATGACTTTTCCATCGGCATCTACCATATCGAAACCTAAGCGACAGAACTGCGCACACTCTCCACGGTTGGCACTGCGGCCGAAGCATGCCTGACTGACATAGCACTGTCCGCTGTAGCTCACACACAATGCACCATGCACAAAAACCTCGAGCAACGTATCGGGACAGGCAGCATGAATTTTGGCAATCTCATCGAGCGTCAGTTCCCGAGCCAGCACCACCTGACGGAAACCGACATCAGCCAGAAACTTCACCTTCTGTACCGTACGGTTGTCCATCTGCGTACTGGCATGCAACGGAATAGGCGGCAGATTGAGCCGTGTTATTCCCATATCCTGAATAATCAGTGCATCTACACCGGCACGATATAAATCCCAGATCATCGCCTCGGTATCTTTCAGTTCCTCATCACGCAGGATCGTATTTACTGTAACGTAGATGCGAGCATTGTACACATGCGCATGCTGTACCAGTGCAGCAATGTCTTCCAGCGAATTGCCGGCTGCCGCACGCGCCCCGAAACGGGGAGCACCGATATATACCGCATCGGCACCGTGATTAATAGCCTCGATGCCGCACTCCAGATTCTTTGCCGGAGCCAAAAGTTCTATAGGACGTTGTCTGATCATTATTTAATCTGATTAATATCGTATGGAGTTTCCTGATATACATAATAGTTCAGCCAGTTGGAGAACAGCAGGTTTGCCGTACTCCGCCAGCGAACCAGCGGACCCTTTTCAAGATCATTATCGCGATAATAATTCTTCGGCATGTCGATAGGCAGACCTTTTCCCAGATCACGGCGATATTCTGTATCGAGGGTATAAGGAGAATATTCCGAATGTCCGGTCACGTAAAACTCACGTCCGCCACGAGCCATAACGATATGTACCCCCGAATCGTCCGACTCGGAAATAATAGTCAGCCCAGGATGTTTCTCGATATCCGCACGGCGTACCTCCGTATGGCGGCTGTGAGGCACGAAGAACACATCATCGAAACCACGGAAGATAGGCAGCTTGCTCATACCCTCGCAGATATGATGCTCGAAGATACCGAACATCTTCTTGTCGAGCGGATACTTGGGGATACCATAGTGATGATACAGTCCTGCCTGTGCTGCCCAGCAGATATAAAGTGTAGAAGTGACATGTGTACGTGTCCAGTTGAAGATATCCTGAATCTCGTCCCAATAGTTCACATCCTCAAATTCGAGATGCTCCACCGGTGCACCCGTAATAATCATTCCGTCGAACTTTTCATTCCGCATACATTCGAAATCGCGATAAAACGCCTTCATATGTTCGATAGGCGTATTCTTCGAAGTATGACTTTTCAGTTTCATGAAGCTGACCTCAATCTGTAGCGGTGAGTTAGACAACAGACGAATCAAGTCAGTTTCAGTAGTTATTTTTATCGGCATCAAATTGAGGATAACAATTTTCAGCGGACGGATATCCTGCGTACTGGCGCGTGAATTGTCGATGACGAAAATATTTTCCTCCTTCAGTATATCGATAGCCGGAAGTTTGTCTGGTAAATTAAGTGGCATTTCTTTATCCGTTAATTAGTTGCAAGTGCAAAATTAGGAAATAAAAATAAAATCTCCCTTATTCTTCCACCGGAAAGACTAAGTGAGAGAACAGATTATTTGAACATTACAGAGCTATCCGGACACTTTCTCTCTGTCTCAACAATAACCACCGATTACAATCATGCCACAATTACACTTTCTCCGTAACACAAACGAACGCTCACAAGCTTGCATATATTAAAAAATTTTACGAATATTGCATATAAGTTTGCCGATAACCTAATCTATAAGTCTAAACTTAAAAAACCCATTAACCTAAGTATCTATACAGCTACTTATACAATATTTAAACATAAAAGGGTATGAAAAAAATAAAATCATTCTATTATGAGATTGTAATTTCAAAGATTTATATGCTGGAAAAATACAAACGAGAATTTGATGAAGGAAACATATACAACGGAATTTGGGGAACTTTACAGACATTTGTTGTATATACTGTCATAAGTTTTATCTTTATTCTTATACGCATCTTTGGTACTCTGCAAAATCCGTTAGCAACTGGCATAGGAGTTGTTATTTTGTGTCAAATAGCGGTTCATTTAATTATGAAAAAGCTTAAGAAAAGTAGTTATGTTCAGATAGTCCACGAAGAATATTTAAAAATGAATGTAGAAGAAAGAAAAAAACACTATAAGCGTGGATTATGGAAACTTATACCTATATTCTTTTATCCTATTATAATTATTGCGTTCTTAAAGCTGATAACTGTAATCTTTCAAGTTGACTCTTTCAGCTGTAACTGTTTATAAATAAGTACCTATGAAAGCAATACAAAACTGCTTACAGAAAATAGTTATCTATAAAATATATTCTTTAGAAAAGCAAAAAATGGAATATAATGACAATGAAGTATATAATCACATAGGAGCAGGTTTTTTGATTGTATTCTCATATATAGTAATTATATTGCTTTTTTTATCCGTACGATTATTTAATGAATTGAGAAACAATTCCACACTTATTGTTTGCGTTACAATATTATGTTTTTCGGCTAAGTATTTTTTCGTAAAACACTTAAAACAAAAAAATATGTTCAGGCAATTTACGAAGAATATTTACAAATGGATTTAAAGAAAAGAAAGGAAAACTATAAAATTGGATTATATTACGTTGTATTTGTTATTTTATTTCCTCTATTCAGCATACTGATCATGGAATTAATGACTATCATTATTTAAGAAGATCCTTTACTTTAACAGAATCAATACAACCATCCACAAAAAAGAAAAGCCACTGGAAATATACGTCTCCAATAGCTTTTCTAACTTTATAAACTCAGGTAGTTCGAACCAATGTGTGTTACAAACTATCCTTTATTATTATTTTTCAATGCTTCTTTCTTGTCTTGATGATTAAAGTAAATCACACCGACAATAGCTATAACCGACACAAGTACTGACATGATAATTGCTCCCATATCATTCTCCTTCCTTTTTTTCTTCTCTTACAAGCCATAAGCCTGAAAGTAGTGTTAATACTATGGCAATAGACACAACAAAGTAAATTATCCAAGAGTCCTTTATGTCGTTGAAAACAGAGGACAACAAAACCGCTGTCGTCAAATACTTGGCTATATCCATCAGCCATTTACCTAATTCTTTCTTCATATTTGCAAAGATACAAAACAACTCTTAATCTGACAATATCTTCTGTTACCAATAGCAACTTTCAGAGAACAAATTATAGCCATTTTACAACCGATTTTTGTAAATGCTTGCCATCAGCTTCTGGTACTGATTCTCCAGTTCCATGTAAGCCTGCAAGTTACGATATACGTTGTCGGCTTCCGTATAGTAATCGATGATGGAAAGTTGTCCTGCGGTAACGGCTTCTTTCAGCATGTCCAGCGTTTGATGCATCAGCTCCACGTCGTATGCCTGCATGGCGGTAGTCAACTGCTGCATTTCGTTGACCTGGCTCTGGACCTGAGCCTCTGCCTGCAAGCGGGCATTATCCAACTGATACTGGGCACTGATAGCTTGTGCACGGGCTATCTGGTGCTTCTTCCTATTCGAAAAGATCGGTAAACTTCCTCCGATAAGGAAACCGTTGCTCTTTTCATCGAGTGAAGTGTTGCGACGATAGCCTATTTCCAGTTTCGGCAACCAGCTCTGACGACTTACACTGATGTTCTTCTCGGCAGCACGCGCAGCGGCATCAGCAGCCAGCAGCGTAGCATCGGTAGCCATCACCTCATCGTACAAGGCGTTATAGTCTTTCAGCGCTTCCACCTGCGGATAATCGCGTGAGGTAAAGTCCATCGGAAGATTGCCGTTCATGGCAAGCAACTGCTGCAAGGCGGTACGATGAGCCGCATTGTTCTGCGAAACTTCTGTCTGCACACTCATCCGTTCCATCTTGATTTTATTGACTTCCAGTATGCCGGCATCCCCTTCTTCCAGCCGTTTTTCGAACAAGGCAAGCAGTTCGTCGGCATTCTTTTTCCGTTCTTCCAGCAGACCTTGCTGTTTATTCAGCATTACAAGATCCAAGCAGAGATTCTTTGCATTCAGCAGTATATCGCGACGGGTAGCCTCATACTGACGGTGAAGGGCTTCACGCTGCAACTTTCCCGAACGGCTGCGTGCCGCATACAAGGTGGGAAAATCGAATCCCTGTGTCACGACCAGTTCCGAACTCGACATACCGGTAATACCTTTGGTATAAAACGGACTATATTCTACCGAAGGATCTTCCAGGTTATTCTGCGTCTGGACTTCCAATTGTGCAGCTCGTGTAGCATGTTGCTGTGACTGCAATTCTTTATTATTCTGTTCTATCTGACGGAGCACCTCATCGATGCTCTGTGCCTGCATGCCTGCCGTAAAAAACAGACATGCAGCCAATGTAATATAAGTATGTTTCATAATTACTGTTTATTAGCATCTGACTTCTTGCGGTTCATCAGTTCGTACACAATAGGGATGACAAAAGCATTGAGGAAAGTTGAGGTAAGCAAACCTCCCAGGATAACCTTTGCCATCGGACTCTGGATTTCGTTGCCGGGCAAACCTCCACGCAAAGCAAGAGGTATCAATGCCAGAGCAGACGACAAGGCGGTCATCAGAATCGGATTCAGACGGTCGAGAGAACCTCGAAGGATACTTTCGCGCAATCCCATTCCTTGTTCATCACGCAATGTATTGTAGTGGCTGATAAGCAGCATACCGTTACGGGTAGCAATACCGAATAATGATATAAATCCGATGATTGCCGGAATACTGACTTCACCTGTAGTGCACAGCAAGGCAAATACACCGCCTATCAGGGCAAGTGGCAGGTTCAGCAAAATCACGCCACTCTGTGAAGCATTGCGGAACTGCATGTATAGCAACAGGAAGATGACCACAATACTCATCAGGGAAGTAAGCAATAAGGTACGACTGGCGGCCTGTTCACTTTCAAACTGTCCGCCGTATTCGATGTGATAACCTTCGGGCAACTGTATCTTTTCGTTCACCCGTGTCTGGATATCGTTTACTACACTGCGCAGGTCACGCCCGCTGGTATTTGCCGAAATGACAATCTTACGCTTTACGTTCTCACGGTTAATGGTATTTGGTCCCATAGACGATTCCACGCGCGCCACGTAGCTCAACGGTATCTTGCGTCCCTGAGCATCGTCTATCATCAGGTCTTTGATACGTTCCATCGAGCCACGGTTATCTTCCGCTGCACGTACCACAAGATTGAAAGATTTTCCTTTTTCGTATACCTGAGAAACAACTTCTCCGGCCATGTTTACCGTAACAAATTCATTGAACTGTGCCAGTGAAATGCCATACTTGGCAAGCATCTCCCGGCGAGGTATAATTTTCAGTTCCGGACGCTCAATCTGCTGTTCCACATTCAAGTCAGCAATACCTTCCACATCGCTTACAGCCTCTTTTATCTGATTACCCAAAGAGAACATCTTGTTCAAGTCATCACCGAAAAGCTTGATAGCGATATTTGCCTGCGTACCACTCAGCATGGCATCAATACGGTGACTGATAGGCTGACCGATTTCGATATTTGCCCCAGTCAGCACCGACAATTTATGACGAACCTCTTCGAGTACTTCCTGATGGGAACGACCGTCCAGTTCGAACGGAGCTTCTATTTCCGAAACGTTTACACCCAATGCATGCTCGTCGAGTTCGGCACGTCCTGTCTTGCGTGCTACGGTCTTTATTTCGGGAATGGTAAGCAGCAGTTCCTCTGCCTGACGACCAATCTTATCAGACTCTTCCAGTGAGATACCGGGAAGAGAGCTTACATTGATGGTGAACGAACCTTCGTTGAACGGTGGCAAGAAACTATGTCCTAACGTAAAGAACGCTCCCAGTGCCACGATAAACAGGGCTATAGTACCACCCAGCACCGTCCGCTTATGTTCCAGTGCCCAGAGCAGTCTGCGTTCGTAATGCTTTTTCATCCATACGGCAACAAAAGCCTCTTTGGGCAGCCCGTTTTTCTTGAAATCTCCTCCCAGCAGATAGCTGCACAGGACGGGAGTAAGTGTCAGCGCTACGACTGTCGATGCGAATAATGATACGATGAACGCGATGCCCAGCGGAACCAGCATTCTGCCTTCCATACCACTCAAGAAGAACAGAGGTACAAAACTCACTACGATAATCAGGGTTGAGTTAAGGATAGGCATACGTACTTCACGCGAAGCATGGAATACGACATCCAATACGGGTTTACGTTCGCCGGCAGGAAGCATACGGTTTTCACGCAGGTGCTTCCATACGTTCTCCACATCGACTATGGCATCGTCTACTAGCGAACCGATGGCAATGGCCATACCTCCCAGACTCATGGTATTGATACTGAGTTCCATATAGTGAAGTACCAGAATAGCTACCACCAGCGACAAGGGAAGTGTAACCAGCGAAATGATGGTAGTACGTGTGTTGGCAAGGAAAAGGAAAAGTACGATAACCACAAAGATAGCTCCTTCGTAAAGAGATTCCTGCACATTGCCAATAGAGCCTTCGATGAAACGTGACTGACGGAAGATATCGGTAGAAACCTTTACGTCTGCCGGAAGATTCTTTTGTAAGTCTTTCAAAGCAGCTTCCAGCTTTTCCGTCAGCTCGATAGTTCCTGTATTCGGCTGTTTGGTAACAGTTATCAGTACGGCAGGTTTACCTTTTTCCGAAGCAAGTCCCAGTTTAGGCTGCTGGGCTCCTACCTGTACATCGGCAATATCTTCCAGTGTGACCGGAGCACCGTCGACTGTCTTTACAACCGAACGTGCCATCTGGCGTACATTATCCGTAGAAACGACTCCACGCACGATGTATTCGTTGCCATATTCATAAATTACTCCTCCGTTGGTATTCTGATTCATGCCACGAGTTACTGCCATGACTTCTCCCAATGTCACACCGTAGTGCTTCATACGCTCGGGATGCAGCAGTATCTGGTATTCTTTAATGTCACCTCCCAACACGGCAACCTGAGCAACTCCTCCGGTAGACAGCAAACGCGGACGGATAGTCCAGTCGGCAAGTGTACGTAAATCGAGCATAGAGGTACTGTCGGCAGTCAGTCCCACGATCAGCAACTCACCTAAAATAGATGACTGTGGACCGAGTGTAGGATTGCCCACATTATCGGGTAAATCCTCACCTACCGTTGCCAGTTTTTCAGATACAATCTGACGTGCCAGGTAAATGTCCGTATCCCAATCGAACTCTACCCATACTACAGAAAATCCCGTTGTCGACGATGAGCGTACACGACGTACTCCCGTAGCACCATTCACTGCCGTTTCGATAGGGAACGTAACCAGCTGCTCCACTTCTTCGGCAGCCATGCCTCCCGCTTCCGTCATTACGACTACGGTAGGTGCATTCAGGTCGGGAAACACATCCACTTCGGTATGAAATGCCGTATAGGTTCCTCCTATCAGCAATAATATCGAAGCCACCAGAACCAGCAAGCGGTTCTGTAATGAAAAATGTATGATTTTATTCAGCATAATATTCTATAATGATATACGTGTCTGTAACAAAACACGTCCGACGATTAATGATTGTGTGTATGTCCCGGAATGGTATTGCCGGCAGCAGCCAGTTTCACATGCATGGCTCCGACAGTCACCACTTTTTCTCCGCCTTTCAGTCCTGAAAGAACTTCCACACGGCAGCCATCGTTCATGCCAAGCTTTACTTCCTGTTTCTTGTAACATTCCGCATCTACCTGCAAGTATACGAAATTCAGTCCCTGCTCTTCGGTAATTGCCGAAACAGGCAGGCTGATAACTCCCTGACGCTCTTCCGACAACAGATATACCTCTACGAAAGAACCAGGTATCACGTCGCCACGGTTATCAAATTCAAAAGTTACCGGGATGTAATAGGATGCATCGCCCGATGATTTGCCATACGACAGCAGACGTCCTTTCAAATCATCCAGCCGATATACTTTGTCATCGTAAGTAGTTGTGAAATTAGCCGAAACAATCGATTTCAGTCCAGCATAATAACGTTCGGACACTTCAGCTTTCAACTGTAAACGGCGAGTCTGGGTAACGGTAAGCAAAGGCTGTCCCACGGTTACATAGTCGCCTTCCTTTACCAGACACGACTTGACATAGCCTCCTATCGGCGACTTGACAGCCACTCCTTTTCCGTCCTTGCTGGGAGAAAGTGCCTCGTAAGCTATGCGGGCATTTTCATAATTTTCTTTCAGCTGATTAAAATCTTTCTGCGAAACGATTTGCTTGTCCACCAGCTTGGCCGCACGTTCGTATTCACTCTTTGCTGTTTCGTAAGCAATACGGGCACGCTTTACCGGATCCCCCTCCTGAATATGCTGTGAAGAAACTGTAAGCAGTGCCATACCGGCAGATACTTGTGTACCTTCAATCAATGAACGGGTAAAGTTCACAACACCCGAAACAGCAGCAACGACAGTGGCTTCATCGCCTTGAGCAGTCAATACCTGTCCGCTGGTAGGAATCACACTACGAAAAGCAGCTGGTTGTACTTCCTCTACTTGTACACCGGCGGCCTGAGCTTTTTCAGGAGTTAAAACTATTTCGTCTGCGTGGGCAGCATGCGCCTCTTTTGCTTCCCCCTCAGCTTCGTGGTCATGTCCTTCATGACCTCCACAAGAGCCCAGCATACACGCTGCCAGAGCTCCCATAAAAATATAATGCTTCATAATGATGTAATTAATGTATTAAAGACAAAAACTTATTTCTCCGCACCGCAAAGGTACGGACATTGTCCTGCAACCGGGTTGCAGTTTTTTATACAAGAATTACAGAAGCGGGAGGTGCACGTAACCCAGCTGTCTGAATAAACTGGTACGCATGCAGACTTTCTACAAAGAGCGCCCAGTCGGCATCAGCATCGTCAGTCGGTAAGGCCAGTACGCCCAATACGTTAACCAACGGATAAAGTATGGAATAAAAAGAATAATCGGGAGTTATGTCGGACAGATGCTGGTCAGGTGTACTGCATTGAAAATTGGTAACACACACACTGGTACACGAATGGCGGTCGGCATCGTCGCTATGATGCATATGTCTGCTGCATGTTGCAGTAGCCTCATGTGCCACCAGATCGGTCGACAAACAGAATATTTCCGAATGATGATGATGTGGGAAAACCTGGGCAACCAGCATCAGCATGCAGATTGCCAACAAAAAATATGATTTGAATTCCCTTTTCATCATCATTCTGTATCACTTAATAATATCAAGCTTCTTCATCACCGTTATCTTCGGCTATCGGTGTGGTGACGAGTACCTTATCGATACGCGCTCCGTCCATATCGACAACCTCGAAAGTAAATCCGTTCCACTGGAGTGTTTCACCACTGGTAGGAATGTGCTGCAATTCCTTCAGCAGCAAGCCCCCCAACGTATGATACTCTGAAGCTTCGAATAAGTCACTGCGGTTAAAATAACACAAGAAGTCATATAATGAACACTGTCCGTCTACCAGCCAGCCTTCCTTATTTACTCGTTTGATGATATCCGGTTCTTCCTCCGGATCGTCTACATTACCCACTAATCCTTCCAGAATATCACGCAGCGTAATAATACCGGTACAGATACCAAATTCATCACAAACCAGTGCACGACTGATTTTCTGCATCTTCATCTGCTCAAGCACTTTATAAACGTTCATGCTCTCATGAAAATACGTAGCCTCATGAATCAAAGACGCCAGCTTAAAATCGGGATTAGACAGATGTACAACCAGATCTTTCAAGTTTACAATTCCTTTCACATGATCCAGGTCACCGTCGGCTATCGGATAAAACTCAAACAAGTTTTCATTTACTACCGCTCTGACTTCGTCGGCAGTCATATCCATGTCCAGCCAGACAATATCACTCTTGTGTGTCATGATCGAGCTGACTTTCAAATCTCCCAACAAGAATACACGCTGCATGATATCTTTCTCTACAGGCTGTACCTCTCCTTCTTCGGTTCCCTCCTCGATGATAGATTTGATTTCCTCTTCGGTCACCTTATTGTCGGTTTCCTTGATCCCCAGTAAATTGAAAATAATCTCAGTACTCTTGGAAAGCAGCCAAACGAAAGGAAGTGCGATAGAAGCAAGTACCCGCATGGGACGTGCAACCACTTTAGCAGCCTTTTCGGCAACACTCAATCCGATACGCTTCGGTACGAGTTCTCCGAAAATAATCGTAAGGTAAGTTACAACGACTACAATGATACCCTGAGCCAATGCCGAAGCATAGGTAACAGATACTCCCCACGAAATCATGGTTTCGGTCAGGTCGGCGGCAATGCGGTTTCCCGAATAGATACCGGTTAAAATACCAATCAGGGTAATTCCAATTTGTACTGTTGAAAGGAAGCGGTCGGGGTCGTTAGCCAGCTTTAAAGCTACTTTAGCAGACTTGCTGCCTTTTTTTGCATCTGAAGAAAGCCGAGATTTACGGGCTGATATTAATGCCACCTCGGACATAGCGAAAATACCGTTAAGTACTATCAACCCGATAATTATGATTATCTCATCCATATAAAAAATAAGTGTGTTTGACTCACAAATATAGCGCAATGTTCCATGACTATAAAAGATAGTTCCTACAATTAAACAGTTTTAACAAAAAAACTGAATCACTCACCCGAATGCATACATTTTGTACGCAAACGGAATTTATGATAGTAAATTCTGCCAGTATTTTTTGCCAATTCCCTAAAGTTTGATGTCTGTTTTTCTGTTCATGCCTAATTTCCTAAACGTAAAAATGCCTATCTTTGGCAAAAAATAAGAAAACAGATGAATACAGAATATTTAAATAACTTTGAAGAGAAACTACAGCAAGAGTTACTGCACTTGTGTACCAATTACGGCATGCTCGACAGCACGCTACTTGCTGCCGATGACATAGACAACCGCTGGCACGACCTGGCTCCCGAATATGTATCCGATGCAGTAGGACAAATTCGTGATTATCCTGTCGTATCAGTAGCTTGGGCTGCTTATCTTGGCCTGGGAGTCGCTTTTGGATGGGATGAAGACTGGGAATATTACGCACAGGTCAGCTATCAGTCGTATTACGGTGAGCAAGGTTTCGATGATATGGACGAACACATCGTACGCGATCTGCTGCAGCTACCGCTCGACAGCAAAGAAGCGGGTCAGCTGGAAGACATTATCCGCCGCTGCGGACAAGCTACAGTAAGCATGATACGCCATGAACAGATAGAACCTCAGAGTCCGATGGCTTTTCATGTTTTCGCACGTGCCTGCCGCACAATGTTCCGTATCGGTGCAGCCATCGAGCTGAAACGTCTGGGATACAAGTTCGAGAAAATAGAATTGGGACGGAATTTGAATGAGTTGCCCTCATAAATTCTTCGTTTTTTTCTATCTTTGCCACACAACAAATTTGCAAACAACAAGAAAAGATATAGCATGAAGCGGATAAAAGTCACTTCCCCCCACGGAATAAATACTTGCATACAGCTTCCTTCATCGAAAAGCATCTGCAACCGTGCACTGATAATCAATGCCCTTGCCAAAGGAAACTGTCACCCGGAAAACCTGTCCGACTGCGACGACACACGGGTGATGATACAGGCTTTGCAACACATGCCTTCCATCATCGACATTATGGCGGCCGGTACGGCCATGCGTTTCCTGACGGCTTTTCTTGCCGTAGGCGAAGGCACACACATCATAACCGGAACACAGCGTATGCAGCAGCGCCCTATCAGCATACTGGTCAATGCACTCCGTGCACTGGGAGCTGACGTAGAATATGCAGGCAATGAAGGTTTTCCACCGTTGCGCATCGTAGGACGCAAGCTGGTAAACAGTGAAGTGACTTTGCCAGGAAATGTAAGTTCACAATATATCTCTGCCTTGCTGATGATAGGTCCGGCACTGACTAACGGACTAAAGCTTACACTGACGGGAGAAATTGTATCTCGCCCATATATCGACCTTACGCTGAAACTGATGCGCGACTTTGGAGCCAATGTTGCCTGGATCAGTGAAAATCAACTGGAAGTAAAGCCTCAACCTTATCAAGCTGTTCCCTATTATGTAGAGAGTGACTGGAGCGCGGCTTCGTACTGGTATGAAATCTGCGCATTATCGGAACAGGCAACAGTCTGTCTGCCGGGATTATTCCGCGAAAGCCCGCAAGGTGACTCGGAAGTAGCACGGTTATTCGAACAGCTGGGGGTAGAAACAGTTTATGGGGAACGTGAAGTGACTCTTCGAAAAACAGGAAAAATCACTGCACGCATGGAATACGATTTCGTTAATCAGCCTGACTTAGCCCAGACATTTGTAGTGACTTGTGCCGTAATGGGTATTCCTTTCCGTTTCTCCGGACTTCAGAGCCTGAAAATTAAAGAAACCGACCGCATAGCCGCTTTAATAGCCGAAATGAAAAAGCTGGGATACCTCATTACAGAAAGCGAAGGTTCCGTACTGTCGTGGAACGGTGAACGCTGTACTCCTGACACCAGCCCTTGCATAGACACTTACGAAGACCATCGCATGGCTATGGCTTTTGCTCCCGTCTGCATCCGATTGGGAGATATATACATCAATCATCCGCAAGTAGTTACCAAATCATATCCGCATTACTGGGAAAACCTGATACATGCGGGATTCAACATCACGGAGGAATAAATCATCATGTGGATACTTATTGTCATACTGATAGGAGTAGCATTATTCGGACTGGTAGCCGGATATTTCTATAACCGGAACATACAAAAGAAAATCGATCGTGGAGAGCTGGAAGAAGCTCCTCCTGTAGTAACCGTAGACAGTGAATGCTGCGGTCAGCATCAGATTTGTGAAAAAGAAAGTCTGCTGGCAGCTGTAAGCAAGCAAATAGAATATTACGACGACGAAGAACTGGACCGCTTCAAAGGACGTCCTTCTGACGGATATTCGGAAGAGGAAATCGAAGAGTTCCGCGACATTCTGTACTCCATGCAGGAAGTGGATGTGGCAGGATGGAGCCGGAGTCTGCAACTTCGCGGCATTGAATTGCCCGACGAACTGAAAGATGAACTTTTCCTTATCGTAGGAGAACGAAGATTTCATTAATCTTCCTGCCGGTCTGTCTCATTACCGAATACAACTATCATGGATATATTAGAACTGTTACAATATACTTTTTTCCAACATGCCTTACTGGGTAGTCTGTTTGCCAGCATCGCCTGCGGAATTATCGGAACCTACATTGTCACCCGTCGGCTTGTTTTTATCAGCGGAGGAATCACACATGCTTCTTTCGGAGGTATCGGAATCGGACTCTATACGGGTATTTCTCCCCTACTCACGGCAGCCATCTTTTCGGTGCTGTCAGCTTTCGGAGTAGAATGGCTCAGCAAGCGGAGTGATATGCGTGAAGATTCTGCCATTGCTGTATTCTGGACATTCGGAATGGCTATCGGAATCATTTTCAGTTTCCTTGCTCCGGGACTCACTCCCGACCTTTCTTCATTCCTTTTCGGAAATATACTTACCATCACACAAAGTGACATACTGCTGCTTGGTATACTGAGTATAGTGCTTATCATATTCTTTTCACTGTTTCTACGCCCAATTGTAGCTATCGCTTTCGACCGTGAGTTCGCGCGTTCACAACATCTTCCCGTAGCCACTTTCGAGTATCTGCTGATGATGTTTATCGCTCTGACTATCGTATCATGTCTGCGCATGGTAGGCATCGTGCTTGCCATCTCGCTACTCACTCTCCCACAGATGACGGCAAACTTGTTTACCAGCCGTTTCAAGAATATCATCTGGCTGTCTATCGGCATCGGCTATATCAGTTGTCTGGGCGGACTGCTGTTCTCATACAAATATCAGATTCCTTCAGGAGCAGCCATCATCTTTATATCCATACTGATATATGTCGCAGCAAAAATCTGCCGGCAGTTCCGTAAACAGGAATAAATATTCGCGATTTTTACTTACTTTTGCAAGAACAATAAAAACAGATACTTATGGAAATAAAAATTACTTCACTCGATCATATCCACGAAGCTGCCAAAGAGTTTATTGCAGCCATGGGCGATAACACAGTATTTGCCTTCTACGGCAAAATGGGAGCAGGAAAGACTACTTTTACCAAAGCTGTATGCGAAGAACTGGGAGTAACAGATGTCATCAACTCACCTACATTCGCTATCGTAAATGAGTATCGTTCGGAAACTACTGGAGAACTGATTTATCATTTCGACTTCTACCGTATCAAGAAACTGGAAGAAGTATACGACATGGGGTATGAAGATTATTTTTACAGTGGAGCTCTGTGCTTTATCGAATGGCCTGAACTGATAGAAGACTTGCTTCCGGGCAATGCAGTAAAGGTATATATCGAAGAAAACGAAGACGGCACTCGTACCGTCCGCTTCGATGCCGAAGAATAATGCATTATGGTGACACACTATATCATACAGGGCATATTTGTCCTGGTGGGGCTGCTGGCGTTGCTGGCTGCCCTATTCAACTGGGACTGGTTTTTTACGGCCCATAACACACAATTCATCGTAGCCAATGCCGGCAGAAACCGTGCACGTCTGTTTTATGCCGCCATCGGTCTGCTGATGATAGCTACGGGAGTATTCTTCTTCCTTTCCATTCAGGGATGCATCTAAGTAACAACTAATCTATGAAAAACACCAACCTCAAAAAATGCTTCACAGCAAGCTTACTCGGAATCATTGCACTGGGAGGCTATGCACAAGTCAATTACGTAGAACCACCTATAATGGGATGGAGTTCATGGAACACTTACCGCGTCAATATCAACGAAGAGCTGATCAAGAAACAGGCAGATGCCATGATTTCACAGGGTCTTGACAAGGTTGGCTATCATTTCATAAACATCGATGACGGATTCTTCGGATTCCGCGATGAGAAAGGTATCCTGCATACCCATCCACAACGTTTTCCAAACGGAATGAAAGGAATAGCCGACTATATCCATTCACTGGGACTGAAAGCTGGTATTTATTCGGAAGCGGGAGCCAACACATGCGGTTCGCTTTGGGATGGAGATAAAAACGGAATTGGGGTTGGTCTTTATGGATTTGAACATCAGGACGCCAACCTTTTCTTCAACGAATGGGGATTCGATTTTATCAAGATTGACTACTGCGGAGCCGGACAGCAGCTCGACCTTGAAGAACAAGAAAGATATACGGAAATTGTTAATGCCATCCGCGAAGTTTGTCCACGAAATATTTCTCTGAATATCTGCCGATGGGCTTATCCGGGTACATGGGTAAGCAGTCTGGCACGTTCCTGGAGAATCAGCGGAGAATATCAACCCGTCGTGGGAATCTGTCAAATATATAATCGACAAAAATCTGTATCTCTCAGCCTTTGCCGGTAACGGACATTACAATGATATGGACATGCTGGAAATAGGACGAGGATTAAAGCCGGAAGAGGAGGAAACTCACTTTGGCATGTGGTGCATAATGAGTTCACCACTGCTGATCGGCTGCGATCTGACTGCCATCCCGGCATCTTCACTGCAACTGCTGAAAAATAAGGAACTCATCGCACTGAACCAAGATCCGCTGGAACTTCAGGCGTATGTAGTGCAACACGAGCATGGAGGATATGTACTGGTAAAAGACATCGAAGAAAAAAGAGGAACAGTACGGGCAGTAGCTCTATATAACCCGACCGAAGAAACCTGTTCCTTCCGGGTTCCCTTATCAGTACTCGAACTGGAAGGTACAACACGTATACGCGACCTTGTGAAACAAAAAGATGAACGTTCGGTAACAGACTTCATACAGTTTGATGTACTCCCCCACGGAACAAAAATTCTGAGAGTAGAAGGTGAAAGACGTATGGAACCTACCCGCTACGAGGCAGAACAGGCTTATCTGAATCAGTTTGACGACTTGGGAAAACGTAAACGGGGAATAGCTTTCATGCCTTTCGAAACAGCATCCGGAGGCATGACAATAACCAATCTTGGCGGACATAAAGACAACTACGCACAATGGAATGAAGTTTTCAGTGAACAAGGTGGTCCGTACCAGATGACTGTTCAATACATACCTGCCGAAAAGAAAGAACGTGAAATAAGTGACCGCCGCTTGGAAGTTACTGTCAACGGAAACATGACAGTGGTCGACAAATTGGAAACAGACCGTTCTAAAGGTGTCGCTCAAACGACATTCACCGTAAATTTGCAAAAAGGATATAATGTGATAAGAATAGGAAGCCGATTCAGCTGGTCTCCCGATTTAGACTGTTTTACCCTCACTCCTGTAAAATAAATTCGCAGTAGCTTATTACACAAGAAAACTGCATAACACAAATATAAAATTCTTAAAAAAAACATCAAAAAAAGAGGCTTCCTCATTTTTGAAGAAAGCCTCTTTTTCCCTATTTCTTGCTGACAAATCAATCGACTTGTCCCAATGAATTTCCGTATTCCATTTCGCCCTGAACTACAAAGAACACATCGTCGGGTTCGAAAGGTCCCATACCGTCTTTTGCAGCCTCTTTGACTATGTAGTTTACAATTTCATCCTGGTCGATGTTGATGTAACCTTCTTCGTCAGGTTGAGCGTCCAGACATCCGCTGGTTGTATAATAGTCTACTATCAAGTCGAGAATGTAATACAAATCGTCGTCTGTAAACTTCTCTTTCAAATCCTGAGGCAAATAGTTCTTAATAAACTCGATGGTCTTTTCATCGTCCTCATCTTCCAACAAGAAATCGTCTTCCATTCCCATAGTCTTAGCGCGTTTTAAGTTATTTTATTTCAATAAAGCTTCAACTTTTTCTTTCAAAGCAGCCTTTGTAGTAGCACCAACCTGTTTGTCTACCACTTCACCGTTCTTGATGAACAATACGGTAGGAATATTACGTACACCAAACTGTGCAGGAAGATCAGCGTTATCGTCTACATCACATTTACCGATGTTTACAGTATCTTTATACTCTTCTGCCAATTCTTCGATGTAAGGAGCAATCTGCTTACAAGGTCCACACCAAGTAGCCCAGAAATCCAATACTACAGGTTTTCCTTCTGCTACAATAGCTTCAAAATTGTCATCTTTAATGTTCAATGCCATAATTCTAGTTGTTTAGGTTATTCAATTATATACGCAAATATATACTAATTTATTTTATAGTCCAACAATGGCTGACTTTTTAAATAATTTACAATGTCTTTTCGTACTGATATTTTCATTGTACGTGACATCAGATTGACATACATCTGTCCGTCTTCATCTCGGATATAGAAGTACAGTTCGGCATTTCCAGGATTTTCTTTTACCAGCGAACTCAGCTCCATAATCATCTCGTCGTTGACAGCAGACAAAGGAGCGGTAACCGTCAGCTTTTCTATCAGCCGGTCTTTTACTTCCGACAGCAGTTCGATGTTATTGATCTTCACTTCCCATTCTTCCTGCTTCCACTGGCGAGGCTGACACTTACCGTGCATAAATAAAAACATTCCTTCGGCAAAAAAGTTTTTCTTTTCTACCCATTCATTGCCAAAAAATGCAAATTCGGCCGTACCGGAATAGTCTTCCACTTTTGCCACGCCAAAAGGTTTTCCTGTTTTGGTATATCCTTCGCGTACACCGGTTACGATACCTCCCAGTGTCAGGTCATGATTCTGCAACGGAGTCAGATCAGACAGTTGTGCCATATGGGTATTGCATACATTTTCAAGTATTACAGAAAACTCATCCAGCGGATGTGCAGACAGATAAATACCTACTAGTTCACGCTCTTTGTTCAAGCGTTCCAGATCGCTCCATGCCGATGCACGGACAATTTCGGGAGTAGCTATTTCCACCTCATGCTCACCACCAAACAACGAATTGGCGGCAGCTGCCTTATCCATCTGATATTTGTTTCCATAACGCACCAGTACTTCGACAAATGTTTCGTCTTTGGCATTCTTTACAAAGAAGTCTTCGCGATGAATGTTCGGGAAGCTGTCGAATGCTCCGGCCAAAGCCAGATTTTCGATATTCTTACGGTTACATGCCGAAAGATTCACACGCTGCACAAAGTCGAAGATATCTTTAAACGGTCCGTTTTTCTGCCGTTCGGTCAAGATGCTTTGTACAGCAGATTCTCCCACTCCCTTAATAGCTCCCAGTCCGAAACGGATATCTCCATGACGGTTTACAGAGAATTTCAGGCTACTTTCGTTTACATCAGGACCCAGTACGTTCACCCCGGTAGCCTTACTTTCGTCCATCAGTTTGGTAATTTCGGTAATGTTCGAAATGTTACGGCTCATGGTAGCCGCCATATATTCCGACGGATAGTTGGCTTTCAGATAAGCAGTCTGATAGGCAACCCACGAATAGCAGGTAGCATGCGACTTATTGAAGGCGTAGGAAGCAAATTTTTCCCAGTCTGCCCAGATCTTTTCCAGAATCTTCGGATCATGACCGTTTTTCTTACCTCCCTCGATAAACTTAGGCTTCATATGATCCAGCTTGTCGCGCAACTTCTTACCCATCGCCTTACGTAAGGCATCCGATTCACCACGGGTAAAGTCGGCAAGCAGACGCGACAGCAACATCACCTGCTCCTGATAGACAGTAATACCGTATGTATCTTTCAGATACTTCTCCATGACGGGAATATCGTACTCGATAGGCTTACGTCCTTGCTTACGGTCGATAAAGTCGGGGATATAATCCATCGGTCCCGGACGGTAAAGGGCATTCATGGCAATCAAATCCTCGAACGTAGTCGGCTGAAGTTCACGAAGATATTTCTGCATACCAGCCGATTCGAACTGGAACGTACCGATGGTTCTACCCTCACTATAAAGGCGGTAAGTAGCAGGGTCGTCGATAGGTATCTCGTCTATATTCAGGATAATTCCTTTACTCTGCTTAATATTTTCGAGAGCTTCCTTGATGATGGAGAGTGTCTTCAGCCCCAGGAAGTCCATCTTGATCAGTCCCGTATCTTCAATAACCGAACCTTCATACTGGGTAACGAGCATCTTCTCGCCGGTTTCTTTATCGTCGGCCGTACTGACAGGAACCCAGTCAGTAATATCGTCACGGCAGATAATAGTACCACAGGCATGTACACCCGTATTGCGGACGTTTCCTTCCAACATCTTGGCGTACTTAATGGTATCACGAAGCACAGGGTCCGACGATACTTCGGCTGCCTGAAGCTCGGGCACATAGGCTATTGCATTGGGCAAGTTAAGTTTCTTATCAGGAATCTTATCGGGTACAAGCTTACACAAACGGTCGGACTCCGAAAGAGGCAATTTCTGTACACGTGCTACATCCTTAATGGCAAGCTTGGTAGCCATCGTACCGTATGTAATAATATGAGCAACCTTTTCCTGTCCGTACTTCTCGGTTACCCAGTTCAACACGCGTCCTCGTCCGTCATCATCGAAGTCGACATCGATATCAGGCAAAGAAATACGGTCAGGGTTCAGGAAACGCTCGAACAGCAAATCGTATTTGATAGGGTCGATCTGCGTAATACCCAGACAGTAGGCTACAGCCGAACCGGCTGCTGATCCACGTCCCGGACCGACAGATACATCAAGTTGATTGCGGGCCGCAGAAATAAAGTCCTGTACAATAAGGAAGTAACCCGGGAAACCCATGGTTTTCATGATATGAAGTTCGAACTTGATACGTTCTTTTACTTCATCTTCCAGATGCTCACCGTAACGGCGGCGTGCTCCGTCGTATGCCAGCTTTGCCAGATAATCGGCTTCCAGCTTGATACGATACAGCTTTTCGTAACCTCCCAGTCGCTCAATCTTGGCCTTTGCCGACGCTTCATCCATGACCACATTGCCATTTTCATCTTGGGTAAATTCATCGAACAAATCTTTTTCGGTGAATTTCTTACGATATTCCTCTTCTGTTCCGAAATCTTCGGGAATGGCAAAAGTAGGCATGATAGGCGCATTATCGATCGAATAAAACTCTACCTGATCGCATATATCGCAAGTATTCGCCAGTGCTTCGGGCACATCGGCAAACACTTCGTTCATTTCTTCACGGGTTTTCATCCACTCCTGTTTGGTATAAAGCATACGGTTAGGATCGTCCAGATCCTTACCCGTACTCAAACAGATTAGACGGTCGTGTGCTTCAGCATTTTCTTCATCGACAAAGTGTACATCGTTTGTACACACCAGTTTGATATTATATTTTTTTGAATACTCTACCAATTTTTGATTTACAACTTCCTGAAGCTTGTAAGTTTCATGATTTGCACGAGGTACAGTAGCCTTGTGACGCTGAAGTTCAAGATAAAAATCATCGCCAAACAGATTCTTATACCACTGGATAGCTTCTTCTGCCTCTGCAAACTGACCTGCCGTAATGCGGCGTGGAATCTCTCCACCCAAACATGCCGAACAGACAATCAGTCCTTCGTGATATTTTTCCAGTTCCACACGGTCGGTACGCGGACGCATATAGAATCCCTCGGTCCATGCTTTCGATACCAGTTTGATAAGGTTGTGATAACCCTTCAGGTTTTTAGCAAGTACCACCAGGTGGTATCCACTCTGGTCAGCCTTTCCTTCCTTATCAGTCAGACGACGGCGTGCGACATACATTTCACAACCGATAATCGGCTTGAAGAGCTTCTTCTTGGCAGCTTCCAACTGTTCACGGCAAGCAGCAAGGTCGGCTTCCGGATTCTCCGACTCAGCTTTTCCACTTTCCAGTGCAGCTATCTTTTTCTTCAAATCCTTTATTTCACCGTTGGTCCCGCCATTCTTCTTATTTACATAATTGAAGAATTCCTTTATACCGAACATATCACCATGATCGGTAACAGCAATGCCTCGCATGCCGTTGGCTATGGCTTTATCTACTAAACGGGGAATTGATGCCTGACCATCGAGAATAGAATATTGAGTATGGACGTGCAAATGAACAAAATCTTGCATATTTTCATTATTAAAAACAGAGTTCAAAGATACCGAGCTTTCGGAGAACAACCAACTACAAACGATAAAACTTGTAACGAATGAATACTTTTTAGTAAAAAAAAAGGCATAAAGGACAATTCTAACGGTTGTTTATTTGGCAGGTTTTTAAATTAAATATATTTTTGTACGATAAATAAACTTTGTTATGACCCGATTGAACAAAATAAAAAAGATAAAGAAAATAAGATTACACCGGGAAGGTACTCACATTCTAATCACCAGCGCACTTTTATTGCTTATTGTCAACGCAGCATTGTATTGGGGATTAGAGTGCAAAATGCCTTTCTACATCATAGCTTTTGCCAGCATCATTCTTTACCTGCTGATGGCAAATTTTTTCCGTTGCCCTATCCGTCTGTTCGATGGTGAAACAGAAAAAATTGTCGTAGCCCCTGCCGATGGTCGTATCGTTGTGATAGAGGAAGTAGATGAGCATGAATATTTTCATGACCGTCGTCTGATGATTTCTATCTTTATGGATATTACAAACGTTCATGCCAACTGGTATCCGGTAGATGGAGTTATTCGTCACGTTGATCATCATAACGGGCGTTTCATGAAAGCATGGTTACCGAAAGCGAGTACAGAAAACGAACGCTCGATGGTGGTAATAGATACTCCGGAAGGACATACGGTCATGGCCAGACAGATTGCGGGAGCAGTAGCACGCCGTATCGTTACTTATGCAGAAAAAGGAGAAGACTGCTACATTGACGAACACATGGGATTCATAAAATTCGGATCACGTGTAGACGTATATTTGCCTTTGGGAACTGAAGTGTGCGTTAAGATGGGGCAAAAGACAACAGGTAATCAGACTGTCATAGCAAAATTAAAGTAATACAGGGAGGAAGCAAAAACATGGCAAACGCAATCGTTCGCAATATTCCCAATACACTTACAAGCTGCAACTTGTTTTCAGGTTGTATAGCTGCGTATATGGCTTTTCATGGCAATTATAAGGAAGCCTTATTATTCATTGTATTAGGTGCTATGTTCGATTTCTTTGATGGAATGACCGCACGTTTGCTACATGTATCATCTCCTATCGGTAAAGAACTAGACTCACTGGCTGATGACATTACATTCGGACTGGCTCCGGCAGCCATTGCTTTTTCCTTGTTCAAGGAAGTATATTATCCGGATTTTTTAATGCCGGTAGCAGGCATTATGCCATACACGGCTTTTCTGATTGCTGTATTCTCGGGATTAAGACTAGCCAAATTTAATATAGACGAACGCCAGACCAGTTCTTTTATCGGCATGCCTACGCCTGCCAATGCATTATTCTGGGCTTCATTGGCTGTAGGAGGACATTCTTTTTTAATATCCGACAATTTTAATGCTATCTATCTTTTTGTATTAGTGGTAGTCATGTCATTACTGCTTGTCGCAGAACTGCCAATGTTCTCATTGAAGTTTAAAGATTTGTCTTGGGGACACAACAAAGTCAGTTATATATTTTTGATTGTCAGTCTGCCATTGCTTATCATTTTCCAGTTAAGCGGTATAGCAGCGGTCATTATCTGGTATATTCTCCTGTCATTGGCAACACGTAAAAAATAATTAAAACAATAATCGCGGCACGGTTATTGTTACTTTATGAATAAAAACAATAACTATGTTTCATATTTTAGGATTTCTATTTTTTTTCATTCTGATAATTCTTGTTATCGGACTTGCCTTAATCTCCAAGGTGATACGTACAATATTAGGAATCGGTCGTCGTATGACAACCGGAAACGCATCTTCCTCGACTAATACGAGTTCACGAAACAGTCAGTATAACTCATCATCTTCCAGCGAAAGCAATTCACAGCGTCAGCCCAATGAAACTACATCGGGCAGGAAAAAGATATTTGGAAGTGACGAGGGTGAATATATTGACTTTGAAGAGGTAAAGGAATAAGAAACTGAGAATATTCAATGTATATAAGTAATTTCCCCACTTAAAAAAGACTTTCTTTTTAGGGACATTCAGTAAATAGTATAAAATTAGCCAACTAATTCATACACAAAGTGTTGCAAATTAGTTGGCTTTTTT
>OODU01000988.1_pt1 | contig 29912 bp, 27 predicted proteins | sample 1671171 | NCBI WGS metagenome assembly OODU01 (sample SAMN06348129, study PRJEB24527) | human gut metagenome | biome: human gut; feature: ankylosing spondylitis patient; material: feces | host: Homo sapiens | place: China | collected 2015-10
ATAAATTCCGGGAGCATGTATCACGGAATTTATACAAGGGAAGAAAAAATGTGCCCGAAGGGCGCGGTTTTTCTTCAATCTTCGCTCGAAAGCGTGGTTTCGAGCGATAAAGGCTGGGGACAACAGGGAGGCTATGAGATGAAATTTGCTCTGCTGGTCTGCCGGGGGCAGACCGAGGCGTCGGGAATGCAGCGTCAGCTGGCGCGCTTCGGCATTCCGGGGGAAATCACGCGGCCGCCGCGTCACGCGAGAACGGACTCCTGCGGCTGGGCGGTGCGGGTGGCGGCGGAACAGGCCGGAGAGGCGCAGGCACGGCTGCGTGTGCTGGGTCTTGCGCCCTGCCGCACGGAATACGAGGGGGACGCGCCATGATCTATCTGGATAACGCCGCGACAACCCTCGTCAAGCCGCGTGCGGTCGGGGAGGCGGTGCGCCGTGCGCTCGTGTCGGCGGCAGGCTACGCGCGGGGCGGCTACGAGGCGGCGAGCCGAGCCGGAAATCTGGTCTACGACTGCCGTGAGCAGGCGGCGGCGCTCTTCGGCCTTTCCGACCCCGCGCGTGTGATTTTTACGCTGAACGCCACGCACGCGCTCAATCTCGCCATCCATGCGCTCGTGCGCCCCGGCGCAAAGGTCGCGGTGAGCGGCTTCGAGCACAACGCCGTTATGCGGCCGCTTGCGCTGCGGAAAATCCGTCCCGTGGTGCTGAAAACGCCGCTCTGGGAGCCGGAAACCGCCGTGCAGTCGGTGAAAGACGCGCTTGCGGACGGGGCGGAGCTGTTTATTCTGAACCACGTGTCCAACGTGTTCGGCTATGCTTTGCCGCTGGACGAAATCGCGCCGCTCCTGACGGCGGCCGGTGTGCCGCTCATTCTGGACGCCTCGCAGTCGGCGGGCGTGGTGCCCCTTGACGTTTCGCGGTATCCCTGCCTTGCGGCGGTGTGCATGCCGGGACACAAGGCGCTTTACGGCCCGATGGGGACGGGCGTGCTGCTTGCGCTCGACGAGCGGCTTGCCTCGCGTCCGCTCATGGCAGGCGGCACGGGGAGCCGGTCCGAAGAGATGGCGCAGCCGGACTTTCTCCCGGACGCACAGGAGAGCGGCACGCCGAACGTCCCCGGACTCGCGGGCCTTGCCGCCGGGATACGGTTCGTGCGCTCGGTCGGCCCGGAAAACATCCTTGCGCACGAGCGCCGTCTGGCGCAGGAAACCGCGCGGGCGCTCGAAGGGAACGGCTTGCTTGAGGTCTTTTCGAACCCTGCGCAGACCGGCGTGCTCTCGGTGCGTTTCCGGGACATCCCGGCGGAGAGCGCCGCCGAACAGCTCGCCCGGCAGGGAATCGCCGTCCGCGCCGGGCTGCACTGTGCGCCGCTCGCCCACCGCACCGCAGGAACCGAGCAGACCGGCACGGTCCGTCTGTCATTCGGCTTTTATTCGACCGTCGGACAGGCGGAGCAGGCGGCGAAAGCTTTCAAATTGGTAAAAAAATTGTGAATGCGCTATACAGAAGGAAGGATTTGTGATACGATAATATCAGTGTGGCCCGCCGGAAAAGCAAGAGGTGAAACGTGCGGCGGCCGACTGAAACTTATCCAAAAGACTGTCTTTCTCCGGGGGGGGAGGGACAGCGGCATACAAGGGACAGGAGAATTTATGAGCACATTTCAGACTTTGTTCTCTCAGGACATGGGGCGGCTCAACTGGCAGTCGGTGCTGGAGTCGTTTTTCAGCGCGTTCAACCAGTTCCGCACCATATCCTTCATCGACATCATTGATATACTGATCGTCGCGTACATTATCTACCGCGTCATGAAGCTGCTCAAGGACACGAGCGCGGAGCGTCTGGTCAAGGGCATTATCGTGCTGGTCGGCATCATGCTGCTGGCGAGCATGCTTCATCTGACCATGATCTCGTGGCTGCTTCAGCAGGCGCTCAGTGTCGGCGTGTTTGCGGTCGTTGTAGTCTTTCAGCCCGAGCTGCGCCGCCTGCTTGAGCAGATCGGCAAGGGCAACTTCAGCCGCCTCATCGTTCCGGCAGGCGACCCAGACGAGGTCGAAAGCATGATTTCCGCGACGGTTTCCGCCTGCGCGGATATGTCGCGCACCAAGACCGGCGCGCTCATCGTGTTCGAGCGCCGCGAGCGTCTGGGCGAGATCATCTCGACCGGCACGGCGGTCGATGCCGCGCCCTCGGCCGAGCTTATCAAGAATATCTTCTTTAAGAACAGTCCGCTGCATGACGGCGCGATGGTCGTCCGCGCGGGCCGTATCTGCGCCGCCGGCTGCGTTCTGCCGCTTTCCGGCAACCAGAGCCTGTCGCGCGACCTCGGCACGCGCCACCGCGCGGCGGTCGGCATGAGCGAGAGCGCGGACAGCGTGCTCGTTGTCGTATCCGAGGAAACGGGTGCGATCTCGGTCGCCATCGGCGGCATGCTCAAGCGCCATCTGTCCCCCGATATGCTGCGCAAGCTGCTCGAAAACGAGCTGCTCGACAGCGAAAAGCAGGAAAAGAGCCGCCTTGCCGCAATTCGTGACATATGGAAGGGAGGCGCAGGCAAATGAAAAACATTCTGAAAAAGCACGATATTTCGCTGCGCCTGCTGTCGCTTCTGCTTTCGGTCGTTCTGTGGGCGGTCGTCATGGATATGGATAATCCGGAGCGTCCGCGCACGTTCGATAACATTCCGGTGCGCATCAGCGGCGAAACGGTGCTCCAGCAGCAGACCGGTCTCTCGCTTATCGAGGGCGCGGACTCGACGGTAAAGATCACGCTGCGCGGCCCGAGCAAGACGCTCGGCGACATCAAGGCGAGCCAGATCGCGGCGTCGGTCGATATTTCCGGCCTGACCGAGGCGAACGAGTATGACCTGCCGGTTTCGATCACGGTCAGCCGCTCGGGACTTGAGGTCGAGTATGTTTCCCCGTCCAAGGTGCACGTGCGCGTGGACAAGGTGGCTAACAAGGATATTCCGGTCGATGTGAACGTCACGGGCAACCCGACGGACGGCTGCCGCGCAGGCAAGCCGACCTCGCCGGTCAGCACCATCACGGTGCAGGGCCCGGCGGCCGAGCTTGCGAACGTGGCCAAGGCGGTCGCGGTGGTCGATGTGACAGGTGCGGAAAGCACGCTGACCAACATCGAGTGCCCGGTAACGCTCTATGACAAGGACGGAACGGTCGTGACCTCGCAGCACATCACGAGCAAGACCGAAAAGATAAAGGTCACGGTGCCGATGTACAGCATTGACACGCTGCCGCTCACCGTTACCCTCAAGGACGGCGGCAAGCTGACCGCGCAGCAGGTCAGGTACACCATCAGTCCGGTGAGCGTCAAGGTCGTAGCGAGCGACCAGGCGGCGCTCAGCGAAGTCAAGGAGATAAACCTCGGCGAAATCGACCTCGGCAGCGTGCGCACGGGCGTGCCGATCGAGCTGTCCATCCGCGACAAGCTGCCCGACGGCGTTTCGCTCGACAGCAACCAGCCCGACAAGGCGAAGGTGACGATAACGGTTGACGGCATCGCAACGCGCAAGGTACAGGTTTCCAAGTTCGCGCCGAACGATACCTCGGCGGAGAGCACGCCGTACAGCGTCAAGGTGCTGACCGGCTCGGTCGAGATCGAGCTGCGCGGCAACGAGAGCGAGCTTCAGGAGGTCGCGACCGACAGCCTGTCGATCGGCCTGACCTTTGACTCGGTTTCCCTCGGCGTCGGACGCCACAAGGTCAAGGGCGTGGCGGCGGCCATCGGACTGCCGAGCGACGTCACTCTCGTTGAGGAGGACATCGAGGTAGAAATCGAAATCACGGAAAACAGCACGGGGAGCGGAGGCGAGAACGCCGGCGTCCCGTCTGATGAGGAGGACAGCGAATGAGCCTGATCGTGAGCGGCATTCGGCTGCCGTTTGACGAGCCGGAGGCGGCGGCGCTCGAAAAGGCGCGCCGTCTGACCGGACTGGCCGAAAGGGATACCGAGGCTGCGGTCTGCCGCGTCAGCATCGATGCGCGCCGCGGCCAGATCTCCCGCGTATATTCGGTGCGCCTGGACGCGCACTGCGACGAAAAGGCATTTGCGGAAAAACTGCAAGTGCCGTTCGTGCGTTATAAAGAAAATACCGAGCCGGAGATCCCCTGCGGCGAAAAGCGTATGGAGCACCGGCCGGTCGTGGTCGGACTCGGTCCTGCGGGTCTGTTCGCGGCCTACACGCTCGCGAAATACGGCTACCGCCCGATCGTTCTCGAGCGCGGCGGCGACATGGACGAGCGCGACAGGGCGGTAGACCGCTTCTGGAGCGGCGGCGCACTCGACCCCGAATGCAACATTCAGTTCGGCGAGGGCGGCGCGGGCGCGTACTCGGACGGCAAGCTGACCACGCGCATCGGTGATGCGCTGTGCGAAACCGTACTGAAAACGCTTGCCGAGCACGGCGCCCCGGCGGACATCGTGAAAAAGGCCAAGCCCCATGTCGGCACGGATATTCTCAAAGATGTCGTGCGGAAAATGCGGCAGGAAATCGTGAAATACGGCGGCGAGGTGCATTTTCGCACGGCGCTGACCGGCGTTTCGGTGAAAAACGGCGTGCTGAGCGGCGTCCGCGCCGACGGCATGGACATCCCCTGCGAGCGGGCGGTCCTTGCAGTCGGCCACTCGGCGCGGGACACTTTTTTCGCCCTGCATGAAAACGGCGTCTACTTCGAGCCGAAGGCGTTTTCGGTCGGCGTGCGCATCGAGCATTTGCAGCGCGACATCGACCGCGCCCTCTACGGAAAGCACGCAGGGCATCCGCTCCTGCCGCCGGCAGAGTACAATCTGTCGCGCCGCGCAGACGGACGGGCGTGCTACTCGTTCTGTATGTGCCCGGGCGGCGTGGTCGTTGCGGCGCAGAGCGAGGAAAAGACGGTCGTGACCAACGGCATGAGCTACCACGCGCGAAGCGGCGACAACGCCAACGCGGCGCTCGCGGTTTCGGTTGACCCGGCGGATTTCGACAACGGAACACCGTTCGGCGGCGTGGCGCTTCAGCGCGAGATCGAACACGCGGCCTACGCGCAGACCGGCTCGTACAGAGCGCCCTGCCAGCGCGTGGGCGACTTCCTCGCGGACAGGCCCACCCGGAAGCCGGGCGAAGTGCGCCCGACCTACCCCGTCGGGGTGGAATACGGCCACGCGGCGGCAAGCCTGCCGGATTTCGCGCAGAAAATGCTGCGCGACAGCCTGCCGTACTTCGGCAGAAAGATACGCGGCTACGACAGCGCGGACGCGCTCCTGACCGGACCGGAAACGCGGACGTCCTCGCCCGTGCGCATGAAGCGCGGCGACGATCTGTTCGGCCTCGGCTGCGAGGGACTCATTCCCTGCGGCGAGGGCGCAGGCTACGCGGGCGGCATCATGTCCGCCGCCGTGGACGGAATCCGTGCGGCGTTTCGGATTATGGAAGAATTTGCACAGCTTTAAGTTCAACCGTAGGGCAGCCCGCCCTACGGAAAAGATAAAATCAGATATTTCGAGAGAGGAAAGATAAATCGTGACCCAACAGGGAATCATCAAAAAGCTGCTGCCGGGCGGCAGGGCAGAGGTAGAGGTAACGCGCCGTTCGGCGTGCGGCCATGACTGCGCCAAGTGCGGCGGCTGCGGCGGTCTGGAAACCCAGACGCTTTATGTAACCGCCCGCAACCACACCGACGCCGGGATCGGCGACCGCGTGCTGCTTGAGGGCGAGAGCGGCCATCTGCTCGGCCTTGCGGCGCTCGTTTATATGCTGCCGCTCGTGCTGTTCTTCGTCGGCTACGCCATCGGCAGCGTGACCGGAGGCGGCGCAGCCGGTGCGCTCGGCGGCGGCGTGCTGTTCGTTATCGGCATCATCGGCGCGATCCTGTACAGCCGGAAGATGAAAAAGAACGGCGAAGTCCCGTTTGAGATCACCCACAAACTCTAACTGTCGAAAAATATAAGGCTGTGCGCTTAGCGGCAGCCTTTTTTCGGGTAACAGTGCGTGTGCGGCGGGGGAGGGACGCTCTGTCCTGCGGAAGAAAACGCGGATTTCTATAAACTTTTTATGAATTTTCGCCAATTTTCCGTGTACGCCCTTGTCATATGCGCAAAAGTTCGGTAAAATAAATTGATAACGCAGGGAGCAGGATTTTCCGTGAAATGCGCATGGAAAATTGTGGCTTGTGCTGCGCAAATACTGCCGCCCGACAGGCGGCTCGAAAGGGTTATGCAATGTTTGGCTTTATCCGACCGGTGAAGTCTGAGCTGAAGGTGAAAGAGGCCGACCGGTTTCAGCAGGTGTACTGCGGTCTGTGCCACGCCATCCGCGCACGGTACGGCCGGTTCTATACAATGTTTCTCAGCTACGACATGACCTTTTACGCGCTGGTCGTCGGCAGCGGCGAGGTGTCGGTTCCCCCGGCGGAACGGCGGCGCTGCGACGCGCATCCGCTCACGACGCGGGCATGCGCCGCACCGGATGACGCACTGGCGCTTGCGGCGGACGCGAGCGTTCTGCTGAGCTATCATAAATTCCGCGACAACCTCGAGGACGAAAAGGGCGCAAAGCGGCTTCTCGCCGCCCTGCTGTGCCGCCTCGGACGGCGCGGCTACGAAAAGGCGCGGGCACGTCTGCCCGAGGCCGACAGCGCACTTCGCGAAGCGCTCGACGATCTGCACGAGTGCGAGAGCGAAAAATGCACCTCGATGGACCGCGCGGCGGACGCTTCCGCCCGCATGACGGCGGCGGTCGTGCCGCACACCGGCGACACGCGCGAGCGTGTGCTCCGGCAGATGTTCTACCACACCGGCAGATGGCTTTATCTGCTCGATGCGGTGCAGGACCTCAAAGACGATATGAAATCGGGCAGCTACAACCCCGTGGCGCTGCGCTACGGACTGGACGAGCCCGATATGACACAGATAAAGCAGCCGCTTGAGCGCACGCTGGAACGGTCACTCGCCGACGTATGCACGGCCTTCGACCTTCTGGACGCTCAGCGCGATGCGGAGATCATCCGCAATATCATTTTTCTTGGTATGCCGGCCGTCACGCGGCAGGTGCTCGACGGAACATACCAACCGAACGGAGGCAGGGGAAAACATGGATCCCTATAAGGTACTCGGTGTAACGCCGCAGACGAGTGATGACGATGTAAAACGCGCCTATCGTGAGCTTGCGCGCAAGTATCATCCGGACAACTATGTCAATAACCCGCTGGCCGACCTGGCGGAAGCCCGCATGAAGGAGATAAACGAGGCTTATGACATGATCATGAGCCAGCGCTCGAACAAGGGCAGCGCCGGACAGACCGGCGGCCAGTCCTACGGCGGTCAGACCTATGGACAGAACTACGGCCAGCAGCGGACCTATACCGGTGCGAACGCCGCGCTCTATGCGCAGGTGCGCCAGGCCATCAATCAGGGCAACCTCAACATGGCGGAAAGCCTGCTGCGTCAGGCGGCGGGACGCGACGCCGAGTGGTTCTTTCTGACCGGCACGGTCTATGCCCACAAGGGCTGGTACGACGAGGCGCAGCGCTCCTACGTCAGGGCGTGTGAGCTTGACCCGACGAACGCGGAATACCGCACCGCGCTCAACAACCTCAACATGACCGGCGGCTACGGCGGCTATCGTCCGATGCAGGAAATGAGCATGTGCGACTACTGCATTCAGCTGGCCATCTGCAACTGCTGCTGCAGCAGCTGCCTGAACGGCTGCTGCGCAGGAGGCGGCTGCTGATATGAACACGCGGGAAATTGCGCGCGGCGGACTGCTCGCGGGGTTTGCCGTGGTGCTGCTGTATATTGCAGCTCTCATTCCGCAGGCGGCGCCCGCGCTCTGCATTTCGGCCGGCATCGTGACCGCGCTGCCGCTGCTGCGCAGCCGCACAGTCAAGGGTTCCGTGACCGTCTACGCGGCGGTGAGTGCGCTTTCCGTCATACTGGTGCCGCGAAAGAGCATCGCGGCGGCCTACATCATGGCGACGGGACTCTATCCCATTGTCAAGTTCCTCATCGAAAACCGCACCCGTCCGATGGTGCAGATGCCGCTCAAGCTCGGCTGCGTGAACCTCGTGTTCGCCGTCACGGGAACGCTGGTTTCGAAGGGTATCTTTCCGATGATACAGGTGCCGGGCTTTGCGGCGCTTGCGGTGTTCTGGGCGGCGGTGAACGTCGGATTTATCGCGTTCGACGTTGTGCTGACGCAGTTTATCCGCTTTCTGCGGCGATACCTGCCAAAGCTTTGACTTTTCCGCACACGAGGTGCGATATATATGAATTTCCTGAGGGGGAAGCAGTAAAATGAAGAGTATGACCGGATACGGCCGCGCAAGACAGGTGCTTCACGGTCGCACCGTTACCGTAGAGCTGCGTGCCGTCAACCACCGCTATCTCGACTGCACGGTAAAAGCGCCGCGCCAGTTCGGCTTTCTGGACGACGCGGTGAAAAAGGCGGCGGCGGCCCGCATCGCACGCGGCAAGACCGAAATCTACGTCAGCGTCGAAACCGACGAGGGCGGCGACCTTTCCGTGACCGTCAATCACGCGCTCGCCGAGCGCTATCTCACGGCGCTGCGTGAGCTGTCTGAAAAGTACGGTCTGCGCGACGATGTGACCGTCATGAGCCTCGCAAAAATGCCGGATGTTCTCGGTTCCGAGCGCATCGAGCAGGACGCGGACGAGCTGACGCAGGACGTACTGACCGTCTTTTCCGAGGCGTGCGACGGCTTCGACCAGATGCGCGAGCGCGAGGGCGAAAAGCTTGCTGAGGACGTCCGCAGCCGCGCCGCCGTTATCGAAACGCTCGTGACCGAGGTCGAAAAGCGCTCGCCCGAGCGCGTGGCGGAGTACCGCGAAAAGCTGCTTGCGCGTATGCGCGAGGTGCTGGAGGGCACGGACGTGGACGAAACCCGCATCGTGACCGAGGCGGCCATCTACGCGGACAAGACCGCCGTAGATGAGGAAACCGTCCGTCTGCGCAGCCATCTTCAGCAGCTCGACGGCATGCTGAACGAAGAAAAGCCGGTCGGCCGCAAGCTCGATTTCCTCGTGCAGGAAATGAACCGCGAGGCGAACACCATCGGCTCCAAGGCGAACGATGTGTCGATGGCGCAGACCGTTGTAAACATCAAGAGCGAGATCGAAAAGATTCGTGAACAGATTCAGAATATCGAATAAAGGCGCTTTGCCGCGAAAAAGGCGGCAGGGCAGAGAAAAAGGGGGCAGACCGAAGTGAAACTCATCAATATCGGCTTCGGCAACATGGTGGCGGCGTCGCGCCTTATCGCGATCGTCAGTCCGGATTCCGCGCCGGTCAAGCGAACCGTGCAGGAGGCACGCGACCGGGGCATGATCATCGACGGCACCTACGGCCGGCGGACTCGCGCGGTGCTCATCATGGACAGCGACCACGTGGTGCTGAGCGCACTTCAGCCCGAAACCGTTGCCGCGCGTTTCGCCGGCGACACCGAGGAAGGAGCAACAGAGGATGCGTAAGGGAACACTGTATGTTTTCACCGGCCCGTCCGGCGCAGGCAAGGGCACGGTTCTGGGCCGTCTGGTCAAGGAGGACGACAGGCTGTTTTTCTCGATTTCCGCAACGACACGCGCACCCCGCCCGGGCGAACAGGACGGCGTGCACTACTATTTTCTTGAAAAGTCGGATTTCGAGAACAAAATCGCGCAGGGCGCGTTTCTGGAGCACGCGCAGTACGTCGGTAACTACTACGGCACGCTCGAAGCGCCGGTAAACGAAAAGCTCGAAGAGGGCTTTGACGTCATTCTCGAAATCGAGGTGCAGGGCGCGATGCAGATAAAGCACAAGCGTCCGGATGCGGTGCTGGTATTCATCGCCCCGCCGTCCTTCGAGGAGCTGGCCGCCCGTCTGCGCGGACGCGGCACCGAGGACGAAGCCAAGGTGCAGAAGCGCCTCGAAACCGCAAAGGGCGAGCTCGCGCAGCAGGACAAATTCGACTACGTGGTCGTAAACGATACGGTAGACCGCGCGGTGGACGAGATCAAGGGAATTCTCGCCTCCCGCCGATAACATTATAAATTATACACTGGGTAATATAAGGAGATCTGATTACAATGCTGAACCCTTCGATGCAGGAACTGATGAAACGAGTAGGCAACCGCTATCTGCTGGTCAATCTGGCCGCACAGCGCGCACGCGACATTGCCGATGAGGCAGAAGCCAAGGGCGAGCCGCTTGAGGAAAAGGCGGTAAAGCTCGCGCTCGACGAAATCGCAGCCGGCGAGATCGTTTATCGTCCGGGCCCGCGCGTAGAGCCGGTCAAGACCGCAAATAACGCAATCGCTGCCGCTATGGTAGACGTTGACGACTCCATCGACCTCGATGAGGACGAAAACGAGGACATCGAGCGCGAGGACGACGAAGAGCACGACGAGGACGAGGACGATACCGCTTCCCGCCGCCGCATGGACGAGTTCGATGACGAGGAGCTCGACGACGGCGATATTCCGGAGGAGGACCGCTAAGCGATGCGCTTTGCAGGAAAAACCGTTGTTCTGTGCGTAACGGGCGGCATCGCGGCGTATAAGGCGGCCGACCTCACGAGCAAGCTGCACCAGAACGGCGCAGAGGTGCACGTGCTCATGACCGAGTCCGCCACGCAGTTCATCTCGCCCGTGACGTTCGAAACGCTCTCGTGCAACCGCACGGTCGTTGACACCTTCGACCGCAATTTCCCGTGGGAGGTCGAGCACATTTCGCTCGCGAAGGCGGCGGATGTGTTCGTGATTGCCCCCGCGACCGCGAACATCATCGCGAAGGCCGCGCACGGCATCGCGGACGACATGGTTTCGACCACGCTTCTCGCGACCAAGGCGCCGGTCGTTATCGCGCCGGCCATGAATACCGGCATGTACGACAATCCGGTGACGCAGGAGAACCTCAAAACGCTCCGCGCACGCGGCTTTCACATTATCGAGCCGGCGGCAGGCCATCTGGCGTGCGGCGACAGCGGCCGCGGCAAGCTGCCCGACACGGCGACGCTGCTCTGGGGCATCGAGAAGGCGCTCACCGCGCAGGATCTCGCGGGCAAGACCGTGCTCGTCACGGCAGGCCCGACGCAGGAGGCCATGGACCCCGTGCGCTTCCTGTCCAACCACTCCACCGGCAAGATGGGCTACGCCATCGCGGAACGCGCGGCTATGCGCGGCGCGGAGGTCACGCTCGTTTCCGGCCCGACCGCGCTCGATACGCCGAAGGGCGTCCGCCGCGTGGACATCAAGTCGGCGCGTGATATGTATGACGCGGTGCTGTCCCGCGCGGATGAGCAGGACTTCATCATCAAGGCGGCGGCTGTCGGCGATTACCGCCCGGCGGAGACCGCAAGCGAAAAGCTCAAAAAGGGCGACGGCGAGCTGAACCTCCGACTCGCCCGCAACCCGGATATTCTGGCGTCGCTCGGCGAACGCAAGCGCCCGGGTCAGCTGCTCTGCGGCTTCGCGATGGAAACGCAGAATCTGCTCGACAACGCGGAGAGCAAGCTGCGCCGCAAGAACTGCGATATGCTCGTTGCCAATTCGCTGCGCGACAAGGGCGCAGGCTTCGGCACGGATACCAATATCGCGACGCTTCTCTTTGCCGATGGACATCGGGAGCAGCCGAGCATCATGAGCAAGACGGCGCTCGCGGACGTGATCCTCGACCGTCTGCTCGGCATGAGCCGCGGATAAAAACACAGATGCTGGGGCGGAAAAGCCTGTTTCCGCCCTTTTTACAGCAAATACGCAGAAAAAACCCGAAAGAAAGGCCGTGACGCTCCTTGACGGAAACCATCTGTGCCGTCGCTCTGGACGCGGCGACCTATGCAATCGACAAGCTATATTCCTACCGTGTGCCGGACGAGCTGCGGGAACAGGTGCAGATCGGCACACGTGTTCTCGTGCCGTTCGGCTTTGGCAATAAACGGGCAGAAGGCGTGGTGCTCGGCTTCCGAAAGGACACGGGCGAATACCGCCTGAAGCCGGTCGTGGAAGCGCTCGACGAACAGCCGGTGCTGACGCCCGAGCAGCTGAAGCTCGCGGCGTGGATGCGTGAGCGGCTGTACTGCACGTATTTCGACTGCGTGCGCGCCATGCTCCCTGCCGGACTGTGGTTCAAGCGCAACGAAACCTACACGCTGGTATCGGACGCCGACCTGGATGCCCTGCACGGGCGCGAGGGCGAGGAGGGCGAGGTGCTGCGGCTGTTCGATACGGCCGGGCAGACGCTTTCGCTCACGGAAATCCGCGAACGCCTCGGCAAAGGCGCGGGCCGCACGCTCGACGCGCTTGCCGGGGAGGGAATCCTCACCTATCACAGCAACACGATACAGAAAACCGGCGACAAGACCGAAAAAATGCTGGCGCTCGACATGGCAAGCGGCGAGGCGATGAACCGCGTGCGCCGGAGCGCGGCGCGGCAGGACGTCGTTTCCGCGCTCGCGGACGGTATCTGGATGAGCCAGAAGGAGCTTTCCTATATGACGGGCGCGAGCGATGCCGCCCTGCGCGACATGGTAAAGAAGGGCATTCTGCGTGCGCGCTATGAGGAGCGGATGCGTGCGCCGGACTTTTCCGATGTGCCGCGTGCAGTGCTGCCCGTGCTGTCGGCGCAGCAGCAGGAGGCCTATGACGGCATGGCCGCACTCATGGACGAGGGAAAACCGCGTGCCGCGCTGCTTTTCGGCGTGACCGGCAGCGGCAAGACGCAGGTCTATCTGCGCCTCATCGCCCACGCGCTCGAAACCGGAAAAAGCGCCATCGTGCTCGTTCCCGAAATCGGCCTGACGCCGCAGGTGCTGCGGCAGTTCGCCGCCCAGTTCGGCGACGAGGTCGCAGTGCTGCACTCCGCGCTGTCGGCGGGGGAACGCTACGACAGCTTCAAGAAAATCAAAACCGGCAGGGCACGGGTCGTTATCGGCACGCGCTCGGCGGTGTTTGCGCCCGTGCGCGACCTCGGCGTTATCATCATCGACGAGGAGCAGGACGGCGCGTATAAATCCGAGCAGAATCCGCGCTACCACGCCCGCGACGTCGCGAAATACCGCGCGGTGCAGGCGAACGCGCTGCTTGTGCTCGGCTCGGCGACCCCCTCGGTCGAAACCTATTACGGGGCGCAGCAGGGAAAATATCCGGTGTTCCGCCTGACCGAGCGTTTTCTCGGCGCAGGTCTGCCCGAGGTGCTGATCTCGGATATGCGCGGACAGACGCGGGCGGGCCGGGGCGGCATCATCGGAGCCGACCTTGAGCACGAGCTGCTCGACACCCTCGACCGGGGCCGTCAGGCCATCCTCTTTCTCAACCGGCGCGGCAACAGCCGGGTCATCGGCTGCGCCATGTGCGGCTGGGTGCCCGAGTGTCCGAACTGCTCGACCAACCTGACCTACCATTCGGCGTCCGGCCGCGCGATGTGCCACTACTGCGGCGCATCGGTCAAAATCACGGGCACCTGCCCGGTCTGCGGCGGCGACCAGCTGTTCACCGAAACGCCCGGCACGCAGAAGGTCGAGGAGGAGCTGCGCGAGCGGTTCCCCGATGCAAGGGTGCTGCGCATGGACGCGGATACAATGACCGCCAAGGGCGCACACGAAAAGCTGTTTTCCGCCTTCGCGAGGGGCGAGGCGGACATCCTGCTCGGCACGCAGATGGTGACAAAGGGACTGGATTTCGAGAACGTCACGCTTGTCGGCGTGCTCGACGCGGACCAGAGCCTTTACGCGCAGGACTACCGTGCGAGGGAGCGCACGTTTTCCCTCATCACGCAGGTAGCCGGACGCGCGGGACGCCGCTTCGACACCGGCCGCGCGGTCATTCAGACATACAGCCCGACCCACCCGGTCATTCTGACCGCGGCGCGGCAGGATTACGAAAAATTCTACGAGAGCGAAATGGAAACGCGCGAGGCGCTCCGCTGTCCGCCGGTCTGCGGCTTCACTGTGCTGACCGCGACGGGCGAGGTCGAGCAGCAGGTGCTGAAAAGCCTGCTCGCGCTCAAAAACCGCTTGCTCAGCCTGATGGAGGGGCAGTATGCGGACGTAAAAGCGCCCGTTCTCGGCCCGGCGGCCGCGCAGGTCGTGCGCGTCATGGGTAGGTATCGCTATCACCTGACCATGCGCTCGAAGGAAAACGCACGGTTCCGCAGTCTGGTGTCGGGCGTGCTGCGCGAGTTCATGCTCGACAGCCGCAACCGGGGCGTTACCGTTTTCGCGGACAGCAACCCGGATTTGTAGCTGTCGTGAAACCACGGTCTCACCGATAAATCCCTGTAAGGAGCAGATACCCAATGAGCATTACCATCCGCAGAGCGACCGAGGCTGACGCCGAGGCGCTTCGAAGCATCTACGCGCCCTATGTCGCGGACACGACCATCACGTTTGAGTACGAGGTGCCGTCGGTTTCGGAATTTGCCGGAAGAATCCGTGCGTTCGGCGCGGAATACCCCTATCTCGTCTGCGAAAGCGACGGCGAGGCCATCGGCTATGCCTACGCCGACCGCGTGCGCGAACGCGCAGCTTACGACTGGGACGTGGAGCTTTCGGTCTATCTGCGGCAGGGGACGCACGGACGCGGCATCGGTACGGTGCTGCTCGCGTGCCTCGTTGAACTGCTCGAAATGCAGGGCATCCGCCATCTTTACAGCTGCGTGACCATGCCGAACGAAAAGAGTGTGCGGATGCAGAAAAAGCTCGGCTTCGAGGACGCGGGACGCTGGCAGGACTCCGGCTGGAAATTCGGCGCGTGGCATGATGTTGCGTGGTTCCAGAAGCACATCGGCGCGGGCGAACCCCGTCCGGTCACGCCGTTTCCCGAGCTCGACGATAAAGAAATACAGAAAACGATTGATACATATTCTAAGAAACTGAATTTGGAGGAAAAATAACATGGCACTTCGCAAAATTCTCATCAAGGGCGACGAGCAGCTGAGCAAGCACTGCCGTCCGGTAGAAAAGTTCGACGACCGTCTGCATATGCTGATCGACGATATGCGCGAAACGCTCGAAAACTCGGGCGGTGTCGGTCTGGCGGCGCCGCAGGTCGGCATTCTCCGCCGCGTTGTCGTGCTGCTCGACATCAACAAGGACCCGGAGGAAATGGTCGAGCTTGTAAACCCCGAGGTCATCGAGCAGCGCGGTTCGGAGCGCGTTGTCGAGGGCTGCCTGTCGGTGCCGGGCGTTTACGGCTACGTCACCCGTCCGACCTGGGCAAAGATCCGCGCACAGGACCGCTACGGCAACTGGTTCGAGCGCGAGGGCGAGGGCGTTGTTGCGCAGTGCTTCTGCCACGAAACCGAGCACCTCGACGGCCATCTGTTCATTGAAAAGGTCGAGGAGTACGTTGACGTTGAGCTGCCGCAGGAGGGCGAGGAATAATGCGCGTTGTTTTCATGGGCACGCCGGATTTCGCGGTGCCGAGCCTTCAGGCGCTGCTCGATGCCGGTCATGAGGTCGCGGCGGTCTACACGCAGCCGGACAAGCCGCAGGGCCGCAAGCAGATTCTGACCGCGCCCCCGGTCAAGGAGCTGGCGCTTCAGCATAACATCCCGGTCTATCAGCCGGCTACCCTCAAAAACGAGGACGAGCAGGCGCGCCTGCGCGAGCTGGCGCCCGAGGTCATTATCGTCGTCGCCTACGGCAAGCTGCTGCCCAAGGCGGTGCTCGACATTCCGCCGCACGGCTGCATCAACGTCCACGGCTCGCTTCTGCCGCGCTGGCGCGGCGCGGCCCCCATTCAGTGGGCGGTCATCGCAGGCGACGAAAAGGCGGGCGTCACCACCATGCAGATGGCGGAGGGTCTGGACACCGGCGATATGCTGCTGACATATGAAACGCCGGTCGGCGCACGCGAAACCGCGGGCGAGCTGTTCGACTGTCTGGCGCAGGCGGGCGCGGAACTTTTGACCGAAACGCTCGTCAGACTGGATGAGATCACACCGCGTCCGCAGAACGACGCGGAAAGCTGCTACGCGCATATGCTCGACAAGAAAATGGCGGTCATCGACTGGTCGAAGTCCGCGCATGAAATCGACTGTCTGGTGCGCGGCCTCAATCCGTGGCCGATCGCGCTGACGAGCCTTGCGGGCGAACGGCTCAAGGTCTACGCCGCAGAGGAAACGAGCGGTCACGGCGAGCCGGGCACGGTGCTCGAAGCCGACCCGAAGAAGGGGCTGACCGTTGCCTGCGGCGAGGGCGCACTCCGCCTTACCGAAATCCAGCTTGTCGGCGGCAAGCGCCTGAAGGCGGCCGACTTTCTGCGCGGACACGCGGTAGAGATTGGCACCAAGCTCGGGGAATAAGACAAGAGTGAAGAGTTGAGAGTTGAGAGTGTAGAGAAGCTGCGGCTTCTGCGGCGCTCGATGCTGAAATGGAGGGCTTTCTATGCCGTATATGGGTTATTACGGAATTGATATGTATTACATCGTGCTCGTGCTGCCGTGCGTGCTGTTTGCGTTCTGGGCGCAGGCTAAGGTGAACGGCACGTTCGACCGCTATTCGCGCGTCACGAACCGCCGGGGATTGACCGGGGCGCAGGCGGCGGAGACCGTCCTCCGCGCAAATGGCGTGACGGGCGTGCGCATTGAATATGTGGCAGGCAAGCTGACCGACCATTTCGACCCGTCAAGCAACACCATCCGCCTGTCCGCATCGGTCTATCAGTCCACCTCGGTCGCGTCCATCGGCGTGGCCGCGCATGAGGCGGGCCATGCGGTGCAGTATGCGGTCGGCTATTCGCCCATCCGCCTGCGCAGCGCCATCGTTCCGCTGACGCAGGTCGGCGCGACCGCCGCCATGCCGCTCATCCTGATGGGTCTCGTGCTGAACTTCGGCGTGCTCATCAAGGTCGGCATCATCGCGTTCGCGCTTTCGACCGTGTTCCAGCTCGTGACGCTGCCGGTCGAGCTTGACGCCTCTCACCGGGCGCTCGAAGCCATCGGCTCGGCGCGTCTGCTCGATGAGGACGAGTACGGCATGGCGAAAAAGACGCTTTCGGCGGCCGCGATGACCTATGTGGCGGCGCTTGCCGTTTCGCTTGCGCAGCTGCTCCGTCTGCTGCTGATTTTCGGAGGAAGAAACCGCGATGATCGATAAAAGACCCAAAACGCCGCGCGAGGTCGCCGCTTTTTCCCTGTTTTCCATGGCGGAGGAGAGCGCGTGGTCGGACGGCGCGCTGCACTACTACCTCGGCAGGGCGTCTCTCGACGGCCGCGACGCGGCACTCGCCGCCCGTCTGACCTACGGCACGGTGCAGAACGAAATGCTGCTCGACTGGTATCTGCGCAGGTTTTCCAGCCTGCGGCTCAAGAAAATCGCGCCGCGCGTGCTGGCCTGTCTGCGCATGGGACTGTATCAGCTGATTTTCATGGATAAAATCCCGGCGCACGCGGCGGTGGCGGAGACCGTGGCGCTCGTAAAGCGCTACTGCCACGCAAACGACCGCACGGTATCCTTCGCGAATGCCGTCATGCGCAAGGCGGCGGAGGCGGCGGAGAAAAACGCCCTGCCGCGTCTCGACTGCCCGGACAAGGAGAGCTACTACGCGCTCCGTTACAGCCACCCCGAGTGGCTCGTGCATCTGCTTTCCGAGCAGTTCGGCCTCAAAATGACCGAGCGCATCTGTCAGGCGGACAACGCCGACACGCCGGTTTCCGTGCGCGTCAACACGCTCAAAGTGACGCCCGAGGACGCGAAAGCCGAGCTGGAACGCGCGGGACTGACGGTCGAGCCGCACCGCGCGTTTGCGGACATCCTGCTCTGCACGGGCGGCGACGCGGCCGCGACCGAGGCGTTCCGCGAGGGACGCATCACCGTGCAGGACGCGGCGAGTGCGCTCGCGGCATTCGTGGCAGACCCCAAGCCGGGCACGACCGTGCTCGACTGCTGCGCCGCCCCCGGCGGCAAGAGCTTCGCCATGGCGGAGAGAATGCAGGGAAAGGGAAGCCTGACCTCGTGCGACATCTACGAGCACAAGCTGAAGCGCATCCGCGAGGGCGCGGCGCGGCTCGGCCTGGCGAACATCCGCACCGAGCTTCAGGACGCCTCCGCGTTCCGCAAGGAGTGGGCGGAGAGCGCGGATACCGTGCTGTGCGATGTGCCGTGCTCGGGTCTCGGCATCATCCGCAAAAAGCCGGAAACGCGCTACAAGGACCCGGACGAGATAGCGCAGCTGCCCGCGCTCCAGAGCGCGATTCTGGAAAACTGCGCACGGTATGTAAAGCCGGGCGGCACGCTCGTTTACTCGACCTGCACGATTTTGCAGCGCGAAAACGAGGACGTAGTACGCGCGTTCCTTGCAGCGCATCCGGAATTCGAGGCCGCCGGCTGGTCGCACCCGGTCTGCGGCGAGCGGGCGGACGGCATGGTGACGCTCCTGCCTCCCGAACACGACACGGACGGGTTCTTTATTGCGAAATTAAAGCGCAAAGCACTCTGATAGTGCCGTAGGGCGGGCTGCCCTCAGCCCGCCGTTTTTACGGGAGCCGCAGATTGACGGCGGCGGGGTGAGGGCACCCCGCCCTACACAAAAATGGTTTGAAGGACGATCAGATGACAGAAATCAAATCTCTAACAATAGATGAACTGAAAGCCGCCTTGAAGGAGATGGGCGAGAAGCCGTTCCGCGCCGGTCAGATCTTCAAGTGGCTGCACGAGGGCGTTTCCTCCTTCGATGAGATGAGCAACCTCTCGAAAGACCTGCGCGCACGGCTTGCGGAGAACTTTATCCTGACCGTGCCCGAGGTCGCACGCAAGCAGGTAAGCAAGGTAGACGGTACAGTAAAGTACCTCTGGCGGCTGCGGGACGGCGACTGCGTGGAGTCCGTCCTCATGCACTACGAGCACGGCGTTTCGGTCTGCGTTTCCACGCAGGTCGGCTGCCGCATGGGCTGCAAATTCTGCGCCTCCGGCCTGAACGGAAAAAAGCGAAACCTCTCGGCCGGTGAAATTCTGGACGAGATTCTGTTCATGCAGAAAGACAGCGGCGAAAAGGTTTCGAATATCGTGCTGATGGGCACGGGCGAGCCGCTCGACAACTACGACAATGTGCTGAAATTCCTGCATCTTGTCAGCTGCCCCGAGGGAATTAACATCGGTCAGCGGCATATTTCCTTGTCAACGAGCGGAATTGCTGATAAAATAGAAGCACTGGCAAAGGAAAAGCTCCAGATCACGCTCTCGGTGTCGCTGCACGCGCCGGACGACGAAACCCGTTCGTCCATCATGCCGGTGAACGACGCGTACCCGGTGGAGCGGCTGATGCAGGCGTGCCGGTATTATTTCGATACCACGGGACGCCGGATTTCCTATGAGTACATGATGGCACGGGACAAGACCGACCGCCCGTGGCAGGCGGAAAAGCTCGCGAAGCTGCTCCGCGGCCGTCCGGGCCATGTCAACCTTATTCCGCTCAACGAGGTGGAGGAGAGTCCGCTCTCGCCCTCGAAGCCCGAAACCGTGCGCCGCTTTCAGCAGGCACTCGAAAAGCGCGGCGTGACCGCGACCGTCAGACGAAAGCTCGGTCCGGACATCGACGCCGCCTGCGGTCAGCTTCGCCGGCGCGAGATGAAAGAGCGCGGATAACCCTGTGTCAGAGGAGGCAGAAGGCAATGGAATACTTCGGAATTACCGACAAGGGGCGTGTGCGCCCGACCAATCAGGATATTTACCGGCTGGAGGTGCGCCCGGAAAAGGAAAGCGCGTTTGTTCTCGTGTGCGACGGCATGGGCGGCGCGAACGCGGGCAACGTGGCGAGCCGGTTCGCGGCGGACAGCTTTCTCGCGGACGCAGCCGGGGCGCTCGACAGCGCACCGGACGAAATCATGCGCCACAAGACCATGCTGCACGCGCTCGAAAAGGCGAACGATACCGTGTTCGGCCTCGCCGGCCGTCAGCCGGAGTTTCGCGGCATGGGCACGACGCTCGTCGGCGCGTTCGTGCAGGGCAGGGAAGCGAGCATCCTGAACGTCGGCGACAGCCGCGCGTACCTCTTTGACGGGGAAACGCTGCGTCAGGTCAGCGAGGACCACTCCTACGTGGAGGAAATGCGTCGCCTCGGCCGCATCAGCGCTGAAGACGCCCGCACGCATCCGCAGAAGAACCTCATCACCCGCGCGGTCGGCGTGGACGCCACGGTCGACGGCGACCTGTTCGAGGTCGAGCTTCGGGATACGGACATTCTTCTGCTGTGCTCGGACGGTCTGACCGGCATGGTCGAGGACGAAAAAATTGCAGAGGTGCTTGCAAAGGCAGGCACGCTCGAAGATAAGGGCCGGGAGCTGCTGACCCTCGCACTTGAGGGCGGCGGACGAGATAATATTACGGTCGCGCTGTTTACCCGCGGCGCGAAACAGGAGGCGTGACCGCTCATGGAAAACGACAAGTATATCGGCAGGCTGCTCGGCGGCCGCTATGAGCTGATCGATGTGGTCGGCGTCGGCGGCATGGCAGTGGTCTACCGCGCACGCGATACCGTGCTCGGGCGGTATGTGGCGATCAAGATCCTCAAGGAGGAGTTCGCCCGCGACCCCGACATCCGCAGGCGCTTCGCCATCGAGTCCCGCGCCGTTGCGAAGCTGAGCCATCACAACATCGTTTCGATTTTCGACGTCGGAAACGAGGACGGCACGGATTATATCGTCATGGAGCTTATCGAGGGCGTGACCCTCAAGGAATATTTGCAGCAGAAGGGCCGTCTGTCGTGGCAGGAGAGCGTATTCTTCGCCGAGCAGATTTCGAGCGCCCTGCTGCACGCACACTCGCGCGGCATTATCCATCAGGACATCAAGCCGCAGAACGTTATCATCCTGCGCGACGGCACGGCGAAGCTGACCGATTTCGGCATCGCCTCCTTCGCAACGACGCAGGAAACGCGCGTGGTGCAGGAGGCCATCGGCTCGGTGCACTATATCTCGCCCGAGCAGGCCAAAGGCTCGAAAATCGACTATCGGACGGATATTTATTCGCTCGGCGTCGTGATGTATGAGATGCTGACCGGAAAGCTCCCGTTCGAGGGCGAGACCGCGCTTCAGATCGTCATGCAGCATATCAACACGGTTCCGGTCCCGCCGAGCGAGCTGGTCCCCGACATTCCGAAGGGACTCGATGAAATCGTCATGCACGCGATGTGCGCGAACATCAGCCGCAGATACGCTTCGGCCGATGAGCTGCACGCCGACCTCGTGCGTGTGCGCGAGGACCCGACCGTAGAGTTCTACTACACAGCCCCGGACGACAGCTCGGGCGAAACGCAGGTCATCGGCAGAGAGGTGCAGCGCGCCGCCCGTCAGGCCGCAGCGGAGGATACGGCCGCCATCCCGGCGGCACCGCGCCGCCGCAGTGAACCGCACAGCGCACGCCGGGAGGCTCCGGCGCGCCGCCGCACCTCTGTGCGCGAGCGGGAGCCGTCGGATTTCTTCGAAAAGCTGAGTGAACGCCCGGCGATGGCTGCCGGCATGGCGGTCGCGGTCGTGGCGGTCATCTCGTTGCTCGTTGTCGCGGTGCTCATGTTCACCGGCGGCAGCAAATCCGCGAAAATCGACGTTCCCGACCTCATCGGCCGCACGATCGATGACGTTTATGCGGATTCCGATGTCATGAGCAACTTCGAGATCAAGGAAGCCTCCTCGCGGCAGGAATCCGACCGCCCGGCGGGCGAAATCCTCGACCAGGACCCCGGCGAGGGCCAGCAGGCCGTCAAGGGTTCGGTCATTACGGTCACGGTTTCCGCAGGCGGCGACAACGTCAAGGACACCTACAAGGTCGTAGACTTCACCGGAAAATCCCTCGATTACGTGGCGGCGTCGCTTGACGCGCACGGCATCGAGCTCAAGAAAGAAAAGGAATACAGCGACGATGTGGACGAGGGCAAGGTCATCCGCACCGACCCGGAGGCCGGCACCGAGCTTGCTCGCGGCGCAACGCTGACCGTCTATATCAGCCTCGGCAAGGAGCAGAAATCCACCGACGTGCCGAGCCTTACCGGCATGACGCGCGACGCGGCGCAGCAGGCGCTTTCCGACCGCGGACTCAAGCTCGGTTCGGTCGATGAGGTCGAAAGCGACAAGCCGGAGGGCACGGTCATCTGGCAGTCGGTCGATGCCAAGAGCACGGTCGATCAGGGCACCACGGTCAACATCCAGATCTCCAAGGGCAAGAAAAAGACCGAGGACCCGGCGCAGAACGGCGGCAATACCACCGGCGGCACCACGAACGGCGGCGACGATGATACGCCGGGCAAGCTGCCTCCCGCGCCGAGCGAAGGAAGCGCGACGATTCCGGTGGCGCTGCCCGACAGCGCGGAGACCGCTCATGTCGTGATTTACGTGGACGGCGTCATTCAGTATGACGACACGCCCTCGACCGCTCAGGGCAGCATTGCCGTCACCGTGCAGTCCACCGCCGGTGACCACGAGGTCACGGTGAGCGTGGACGGCTCGTCTACGACGCAGACGTACAGCTTTAACTGATAAGACATACGGACAAAGGGACGCACCGCACAGAAAAACGCGGCTGCGTCCCTTTCGGGAAAAGAAAGGAAGCGTATTTTTGACCGAAGGCATCATTCTCAAGGGAATCGGCGGATTTTATTATGTGGATACGCCGGAAGGGCTGATCGAGTGCAAGGCGCGCGGAAAATTCCGCAAGACCGTTGGAAAACCCATCGTGGGCGACCGCGTTCAGCTTGAGGTGCAGCCGGACGGGACGGGCTATCTTATGAGCATCGCGCCGCGCAGAAACAGCCTCATCCGTCCGGCGGTCGCGAACCTCGACCTTGTTGTAGCGGTCGCGAGCGCCGCGCCTCCCGTGACCGACCCGTTTCTCATCGACAAGGTGACGGCCATCGCGGTACACAAGGAGATCACGCCGCTCGTGGTCATCAACAAGACCGACGCGGACGCGGGCGACGAGCTGTATGAGACCTACCGGAAGAGCGGCATCGAAGTGCTGCGCGTGAGCGCGAAAACCGGCGACGGCATCGACGCGCTGCGCGAGCGCATCTGCGGAAAGGTCTCCGCCTTCGCAGGCAACTCGGGCGTCGGCAAGTCGAGCGTGCTCAACCGCCTCGACAGCGCGTTCGGGGCGGAGGTCGGCGCGATTTCCGACCGCATCGGCCGCGGCCGCCATACCACGCGCCATGTCGAGCTGCACCCCATCGAGGGCGGCGGCTATATCGCGGACACGCCGGGCTTTTCCTCGTTCGAAACCGAGCAGATGGACCTCGTGATGGCGCGCGACCTTGAATACGCCTTTCCGGAGTTCGCGCCCTATCTCGGACAGTGTAAATTCACCGGCTGTGCCCACGTAAAGGAAAAGGGCTGCGCCATCCTTGCGGCGGTCGAAAACGGCGAAATCGCGAAAACGCGCCACGAAAGCTATGTCAAACTCTATGAAAGCGTAAAGGACTTGAAGGAATGGGAGCTTACGAAGGGCGGCACGCGCTGATCTTTGCAGCCGCGCCCGAAAACGACTACGATTACATACGGGACTTTCTGGCGGAGCATCCGGACGCGCTCATCGCCTGCGCCGACGGCGGTCTGCGCCACGCGCGGGCGCTCGGTCTGCATCCCGACTTCATGATTTCGGACTGCGACTCCATGCCGGAGACCGAAGGCACCGAGGTCATCCGTCTGAAACCAGAGAAGGACGACACGGACACGCAGTCCTGCCTGCGCGAGGTGTTTCGCCGCGGCTGCCGCGAGGCGACGCTCGTCTGCGCGACCGGCGGACGCATCGACCATATGCTCGCGAACCTCTCTCTGCTCGAAGAGGCGAAGTCGATGGGCGGACAGCTGACCGTCCTCGACAGCTGCAACCGCATCGTTTTGCATGAGGGAGGACGGAAAAAATTCATAATGCCCGCCGCTTACAAGTATTTCTCCATCGTGCCGCTTGACGCCGAGCTTTCGGGCGTTACGATTGAAAATGCAAAGTATCCGCTCGAAAATGCACGCATCACCCGGGCAGGCATGGTTTCGATTTCGAACGAAGCCGCCCCGGGAAGCACGGTTTCGGTAACGATTGAAAAAGGCGCGGCACTTCTCATTTTCGCACACGACCCGAAGCGAAGATAAGATACTTTGTGAAAAGTGGACACGAAAGACCGCCCGTAAACCTGTCGAAAGACTGATGAGCAGTGCCTGCGGCGGGGCGAGGGCATCCCGCCCTGCGAGTAAAAGCACGGACGAAGAAAAATTTGGACTTTATAGACAAACGGAACCGCCCCTCGGGGCGGTTTTTTCTATCTGAATATTTTTGCAGTTTTTGCAGCGCAGACTTGCAAAATCACAATGGGAAGCATATAATAAAAAATACAAAAGACAATTTTTTTGAGAGACATAAGGGAGTGCTGAGCAGTGGCATTGAAACCGATTTCCAGAATTGCAGCGGGGGTACAGGCGTCTACGACGCTCGCCATCGACTCGCTGTTCAAGCAGATGAAGGCCGAGGGCAAGGACGTTGTCGGCTTTGGCGCCGGCGAGCCGGATTTCCCGACCCCGGAGCACATCAAGCAGGCCGGTATCGAGGCGATCGAGAACAATCAGACCAAGTATACCCCGGCGGCCGGTCTGATGGACCTGCGCAAGGCTGCCTGCTACCGGCTGAAGGAGGACTGCGGTCTGGACTACGAGCCGACGCAGATCGTCGTGGCATCCGGTGCGAAGCACTCGGTCTATATCGCGCTGATGGCGCTGTGCAACCCGGGCGATGAGGTCGTTATCGCGGCGCCGTACTGGGTCAGCTACTCCGAGATGGTAAAGCAGGCGGGCGCGGTCCCGGTCATCGTTGCCGCAACCGAAGAGGCGGATTTCAAGATCACCGCCGAGCAGCTTGACGCCGCCATCACGGACAACACCAAGGTATTCATGCTCAACTCTCCCTCCAACCCGACCGGCATGGTCTACACCCGCAAGGAGCTGGAGGCGATCGCAGAGGTCTGCTGCCGCCGCAACGTTTATGTTATCGCGGACGAGATTTACTGCAATCTGGTTTATGACAACAACGAGTTCGTTTCCTTTGCGTCGCTGAGCGAGGACGCAAAGAACCGCACCATTCTGGTAAACGGCGTATCCAAGAGCTACGCAATGACCGGCTGGCGCATCGGCTACTCGGCCTCCAATCCGCAGCTCGCCAAGGTCATGGCGAACTACCTCAGCCACTCCACCTCCGCGCCGAGCACGATTTCGCAGCACGCGGCCATCACCGCGCTGACCGGCCCGCAGGAGGATATGCAGGTCATGAAGGAAGCGTTCGAGAAGCGCCGCGACCACCTCGTTGAGCGCATGAACAGGATCGAGGGCGTTTCCTGTATCAAGCCGGAGGGCGCGTTCTATGTCATGATGAACATGACCGGCTTCATCGGTAAGACCATGTACGGCAAGGTGATCGAGTCCGCTGAGGACTTCTCGCAGCTGTTCCTCGAAAAGGGTCTGGTCGCGACCGTTCCGTGCACCGCGTTCGCGGCGCCGGGCTTCGTCCGCTGGAGCTATGCGACCTCGCTGACCGAGATCGACAAGGGTCTTGACAGACTTGAGGAGTTTATTAAGAACGCATAATTTTATATTTCGTCGGCGGCATTCCCCCAAAAAAGGAGTGCCGCCGTTTTGTTTTAATAAGAGCCACGAATATCCATTACCGCAGCGGTTTACAGCAGCGGGATGAGGTCATCCCGCCCTACGGGTGCCATCCAGAGAAAACGTGCACGTCGAGGGGAACGGCGTCGTTTCCGGCGGCGTCCAAAACCTCTCGGGAAGAAGCGCGTTTCTTTGTTTATTGCTACAAGATAGCGCGAAATGAGCCGTTTATTCTTGAAAACCGTCATGTAAAGTGGTAAACTGAAAACAGACTGCCAAAAGGCTGTTGTTTTACAGGACAAGTAAAAAACACCGGAAAGGACGAATAACATGAACAACGTGTACGAAAGCCCGCTTTCTTCGCGCTATGCCTCGAAGGAGATGCTCTACAATTTCTCCTCTGACATGAAATTCTCGACGTGGCGCCGCCTGTGGGTATCGCTGGCCAAGGCGGAGATGGCGCTCGGCCTGCCCATCACGCAGGAGCAGGTGGACGAGATGGAGGCGCATATCACCGACATCGACTATGATGTGGCACGTCAGCGCGAGAAGGAAGTGCGCCATGACGTAATGGCACACGTTTACACCTTCGGCAAGGTCGCGCCCAAGGCCGCAGGCATCATTCACCTCGGTGCAACGAGCGCGTATGTCGGCGACAACACCGACATCATCCAGATCCACGAGGGTCTGCTGCTCGTTCGCAAAAAGCTCGCGACCGTGCTGGACAAGCTCGCGCAGTTCGCTGACGCGCACAAGGCGCAGCCGACCCTCGGCTTCACCCACTTCCAGCCGGCGCAGCTGACCACCGTCGGCAAGCGCGCGACCCTCTGGATGAACGAGCTGCTGATGGATCTGCACGAAGTCGAATTCCGCATCGAAAACCTGCGTATGCTCGGCAGCAAGGGCACGACCGGCACGCAGGCGTCCTTCATGGAGCTGTTCGACGGCGACGAGAACAAGGTCAAGGAGCTTGAGAAGCGCATCGCGGACGACTTCGGCTTCGCAGGTGTGGTTCCGGTTTCCGGCCAGACCTACTCCCGCAAGATCGACGCGCAGACCCTCGCGACCCTCGCCGGCATCGCAGAGTCCGCGTCCAAGTTCGCCACCGACCTTCGTCTGCTCCAGCACCTCAAGGAGGTCGAGGAGCCGTTCGAAAAGAACCAGATCGGCTCGTCCGCTATGCCGTACAAGCGCAATCCGATGCGCTCCGAGCGTATCTGCGCACTCGCGCGCTATGTCATCACCGACAGCCTCAACCCGGCCTTCACTTCCGCGACCCAGTGGTTCGAGCGCACGCTCGACGACTCCGCGAACAAGCGTATTTCGGTTCCGGAAGCGTTCCTCGCGGTCGATGCTATCCTCGGCATCATGATCAACGTCGTCTCCGGCCTTGTCGTTTACCCCAAGGTCATCGAGGCGCACGTGATGAACGAGCTGCCGTTCATGGCGACCGAGAACATCATGATGGACGCCGTAAAGCGCGGCGGCAACCGTCAGGAGCTGCATGAGCGCATCCGCGAGCACTCCATGGCGGCCGGCAAGCGCATCAAGGAGCAGGGCCTCGAAAACGACATGGTGGACCGCATCGCAGGCGACCCGATGTTTGGCATGACGCGCGAGCAGATCCTTGAGCACCTCGACCCGTCCGCCTACATCGGCCGCTGCCCGTCGCAGGTCGATGAGTTCCTTTCCGAGTGCGTCCGTCCGGCCATCGCGCCGTACCTGACCGGCGAGGAGATCAAGGTAGAGATTAATCTGTAAAACTCGCGGCATCCGGGGCGGAAATCTGTCCCGGATGCACGACTGTGCGATTGACTTTTCTACGCTTTTGCGCTATACTTATTCAGTTACGAATAAACCATTTAAGGAGGCACTTTCATTGAAAAAGAGTGTAGTTTCCTTTATCGCTGTACTGCTGCTGATCTGTTTTCTCGGCGTTACGGCGGTAACGGGAGTGTACATTCCGGGCGGCTGGACCATGCCATTCCGGAATGCGGAGACCACCCAGTCCGACTCTACGGACACCACCTCCGATGCAGCCAAGGACACCCAGTCCGACGCTTCTTCGGACACGCAGTCTGACGCGGCATCCACCGATACCTCGTCCGACAGCAGCGCGGATACCACCGCAGACACCGCTTCTGCCGCATCCTCGCTCAAGGCTATCATCCCGAGCATTCTCGACACCGACAACGGCATCCGCCTGGGTCTTGACCTGGTAGGCGGCTCCCGCATCGTCTACGAGGCAGAGATTCCGGACGGCTACGACCAGTCCAACCTCGCCGACGATATGAACTCGGTTCAGAAGGTCATCCGTCAGCGTCTGACCGACAAGGGCTTCACCGAGGCGACCGTCACCCTGACCGGCGAGAACCGCGTTACGGTCGAGATCCCGCAGATCACCAACCCGGAAGAGGCGGTTCAGACCCTCGGCACCACCGCGAAGCTGAGCTTCATCGATGTTGACGGCAAGGAATGGCTGACCGGCTCGGACATCAAGAAGGCAAGCTACGGCTACGGCCGCCCGACCGGCAACGAGGTCACCGACGTTCACTACGTTCAGGTGCAGTTTACCTCCGAGGGCCAGAAGAAGTTCGCCGAGGCGACCGGCAATATCGCAGCCCGCACCGACGGCACCAACATCATGGCCATCGTCATGGACGACCAGGTTATTTCCTCTCCGTCCGTTTCTTCCGAGATCGACAACGACAGCTGCGTTATCTCCGGCTCCTTCACCCGCGACAGCGCGGCAGAGCTGGCTGACCTTATCAACGCAGGCCAGATTCCGTTCTCTCTCAAGCAGGTAGAGCTTCGCTCGGTCGGCCCGCAGCTGGGTGCCGACGCAATGCGCACCAGCCTTATCGCCGGCCTGATCGGCATCGCGCTCGTCATGCTGTTCATGCTGATCGTTTACCGCATCCCGGGTCTGGTCGCGTCCATCGCACTGTGCTTCTACATGGTAATTGAGGCGCTCATCTTCAGCCTCGTTCGCGTTAACCTGTCCCTGCCGGGCATCGCAGGTATCATCCTGTCCATCGGCATGGCGGTAGACGCAAACGTCATCATCTTCGAGCGCGTCAAGGAAGAGCTCAAGAACGGCAAGACGGTCAAGAGCGCCATCGATTCCGGCTTCAAGCGTGCATTCACCGCAATCCTTGACTCCAACATCACCACCCTGATCGCCTGTGCGGTACTGTTCTTCCTCGGCACCGGTACGATCGTCGGCTTCGCCACCACCCTTGGCATCGGCGTTATCGTTTCCATGTTCACCGCACTGACCGTTACCCACTTCCTGCTCAACCGCATGGTCGACTTCCGCATTCGCAATCCGAAGGCTTACGGTCTGCGCGACCGCGAGGCAGGCAAGCAGCGCTTCGCTATCCTCAAGAACTTCAAGATCTTCGGCGGCATTTCCGCACTTCTCGTTGTCACCGGTCTGGTTGCCCTCATTCTTCTGCCGTTCGGCAAGAACCTGTTCAACCTGAGCATTGACTTCGCAGGCGGCACCGAGATGGAGTTCAACATGCACACTGTGGTAACGCAGGATATCCAGACCGAGGTTTCCGGCCTGTTCAAGGACGCGACCGGCGTGGATGCTTCTTCCGTCACCTCCTCCGGCGACGGCAACGAGGACGTTCTTATCCGCTCGACCTCGATCACCTCTGAGCAGCGTGCGGCTGTCATCGACAAGATGCTTTCGCAGTACAGCCTCGCTGACACCGACATTCTGAACAACAACGACGTTTCTGCGTCGGTCGGCTCCGACCTTCAGCGCTCGGCTGTTGTCTGCGCGGTACTTGCTATCGTGCTGATGATGCTGTACATCACCTTCCGCTTCGAGCTGACGAGCGGCATGGCGGCTGTATGCTGCCTGATGCATGACCTGCTCATCATGCTGAGCGTTTACGTATGGCTCCAGATTCCGCTCGACAGCAACTTCATCGCAGCGGCGCTGACCATCCTCGGCTACTCGATCAACGCATCCATCATCGTATTCGACCGCGTTCGCGAGAACCTGCGCACCGCACGCCGCGAGGACTTCGCGTCCGTCGCAGAGCGCAGCGTATGGCAGACCATGGGCCGTACCATCAACACCACGCTGACCACGCTGTTCACCATCGGCATGGTATTCATCCTCGGCGTACCGTCCCTCAAGCAGTTCACCCTGCCGCTGATCGTCGGTATCCTCGCAGGCGGCTGGTCCTCGGTACTGCTGTCTTGCAGCCTGTGGAACGTGTTCCGCAAAAAGTTCCGCAAAAAGCGCGTGTAAGTTCCAGGGGGGACGCTGTCCCCCCTGGATACCCCTCCGGTTCCGGAGAAACCGGAGGGGATACCCCCCTCTCGTCCG
>OODU01000999.1_pt1 | contig 29676 bp, 30 predicted proteins | sample 1671171 | NCBI WGS metagenome assembly OODU01 (sample SAMN06348129, study PRJEB24527) | human gut metagenome | biome: human gut; feature: ankylosing spondylitis patient; material: feces | host: Homo sapiens | place: China | collected 2015-10
CCGGGATTCCTGCTTCCCGGAGCACGATCTGGTTTGCCCGCCACAGATCCACCTGGTATTTTCCATTTTCTTTCCGGTAAAACAATTCTGCATGATATTTCTTTGCGAAGTTTCCTGCAAATTCCTCAGCCACCTCCGGTCCTACCTCAAAGCAGTCCTGGCAGATGCTTGGCCCGATGCATGCGACCACATCCACAGGATCCGTTCCGTACTCACGGTTCATGGCCTCCAGGGTCGCTTTTCCCATGCGGTGCACGGTTCCGCGCCAGCCGGAATGGGACAGGCCGATTGCCTTATGAACCGGGTCCACAAAGTACAGCGGGACACAGTCCGCATAAAACGTCACCAGCGTAATACCCGGAATGTTGGTGATCAGTCCGTCCATATCCTGGTAATCCCGCTCTTTCCCGATGCCTTTTCCTGCGTCTGCTTCTGTCACGGTCCGCACGTTTATCGTATGTGTCTGATAGGAAAGTACCATACGATCCACATCGGTACCCAGAATTGATGCCATGCGGCGGTAATTTTCCATCACATGCGCGGGGTCATCGTTTCTAGTGAAGCTAAAATTCATTGTGGAGAAAACACCCTCGCTGGCACCGCCATGACGGGTAGAAAAAGCATGACTCACCAGACCGGTTTCGTCCAGAGCAGGAAATGCCAGATAGGTGACGCCGTTTTTCTCACGGATTTCGATTTCTGGAGGGTTGCTGTTTTGCTTACGGATCCACGCTTGCTGTTCCATCTTCTCATCTCCTATATCGTATTCTTTCATTCAAATGCATCCCGGATCCAGCTAATCTGGTCTCCCAGAATACTCACAACATCAAAGCGGCATGGCATGTTTTCCCGGTAACGGCGACTGTACAGATAAAACTGCGCTGTATAGCGGATTTTCTGCTGTTTGGCATAACCAACTGCCTCTGCAGGCATTCCATTCCGGGCTGTTTTCCGGTACTTTACCTCAAAAAACACCAGATAACGCCCGTCCCGCCCAATCAGATCAATCTCTCCCTGACGGCAGCGGAAATTGTGTTCCAGAATCTTCACACCCTGACGCGTCAGATACTGTGCCGCCAGATTCTCCTTGATGGTTCCAGTCTCCCGTTTATTTTCTTTATTTTCCATTCAAGTTCCCCGGAATTTTTTCCTCACTACACAAAGTTTTTGATAAAGGTTCTTCTGTGAATCGGCGTCGGTCCGAATTCTTTCAGCGCCGCAATATGTGCTGCAGTTCCGTATCCCTTATGTTTGGCAAATCCATATTCCGGGAATAAGGTGTCGTACTCCAGCATCATATGGTCCCTGGTCACTTTGGCCAGGATGCTGGCTGCCGCAATGGAAACGCTCTTGGCGTCACCCTTGATGATCGGCACCTGATTGATCGCCACGCCCGGGATCGTCACGGCATCATTCAATAGCAGATCCGGCTGTACCGGAAGTGCGGCAATGGCCTGACGCATCGCCTCGTAGGTTGCCTGCAGAATGTTGATCTCATCGATCACATCCGGTCCCACAATGCCGACACTCCACGCAACGGCCTTTTCCTTGATTTCCTCAAACAACGCTTCCCTGCGCTTCTCAGAAAGCTTTTTGGAATCATTCAAAAACAGGATTTCACAATCCACCGGCAGAATTGCCGCACCGGCTACCACCGGACCTGCCAATGGTCCACGTCCTGCCTCATCGATCCCACAGATCGCGCTGCAGGCTGCATAAGTGTCCTCATACTCCCGCATCAGGGCTAGGCGGGCACGCTCTGCCTCCAGCTTTTCTCCCTTTAATGTCCGAAGTGCCATGGTTACGCCTCCTCTGCCTTCTTCACCGGCGGGAACTCCAGGGTAATGCGTCCCAGTTTTCCGCTGCGGTAATCGTCAATTACCAGCGCTGCCGCACGGCTGTAATCCGGCTCGCCGCCCTTGGCCAGGCATCCGCGTACCTTGGCCACCTGGATCAGCAGGTTTTCGTCGGAAGATTCATCAATCTTATAACGGTCTTTTAAGACATCCGGATAATGTTTCTGAAGCAGTTTTAAAAGTTCCAGAGCCAGCTCATCTTTATTTAAGATTTCATCGTTGATGGAACCGATGAACGCCAGCAGCAGTCCCACTCTCTGATCCTCAAACTTCGGCCAGAGAATCCCAGGAGTGTCTAAAAGTTCCAGTGTCTTGTTCAAACGGATCCACTGGTTGCCTTTGGTCACACCAGGCTTATTTCCAGTCTTCGCGCAGGCTTTTCCGGCAAAGGAATTGATAAAGGTAGATTTTCCTACATTCGGGATTCCCACTACCATGGCACGGATCGGACGGTTCATGATACCTCTGCGGCGATCGCGTTCAATCTTCTCTTTGCACGCTTCCTGTACGACACCATGAATCTGTTTTAATCCTGCCCCGCTGCGGGAATTGATTTTCACCACATAGTAACCTTTTTCCTTAAACCATGCAGTCCAGGTCTCGTTGTAACGCTCGCTGGCCAGATCGGACTTATTTAAAAGGATCAGTCTTGCCTTGCCCTTTCCAAGTTCATCAATATCCGGATTGCGGCTGGCTAACGGCACACGGGCGTCCACCACTTCAATGATCAGGTCAATGAGTTTGATGTCTTCTTTCATGGCACGTTTTGCTTTGGTCATGTGCCCTGGATACCACTGTATATTCACGGATTTTCCTCCTGTATAATCTGTTTTCTATTCTGTTTCATATTCTGTGTGTCTCTGCTGTGTTCTTTTTTGCAGCTTTCCTGTTCCCGCACAAAGACAATTTCCATTTCCGTTTTTCCACTTTTTCAAACGGCATTCTGTTTTCCGTCAGGACCGGATCAGGCCGATCCGGATCAGCGGAAACAAACGCAGCCACACCTTTCCGATGATCTGGTCCTCCCGCACATTGCCGATGTTTGCGAAGCGGCTGTCTTCACTGCTGTCCGGGTTATCCCCGAGAAGAAAATATTCCTGTTCTTCCAATTTAACCGGTTTTTCTGCCAGTCCGGCAAGGGAAATCTTGCGGTCTTCCGGGAGTGCAACCTTTTCCTGGTTCACATAGAGTTCCCCATCTATGATCTGAATCTCGTCTCCCGGAATTCCGACCACGCGCTTTACATTCGTCTTCTGGTCTTCCCGCTCAAACACCACCACATCCATACGGTCCGGTTTTCCAATCTCGTAGGTCAGGCGGTTCATCAAAACAATGTCGCCGGAGCTTAAAAGCGGATGCATGGACTGGCCATTTACGGTAACCTGCGTTCCAAAAAATACCAGGCAGAACCAGGCAAACGCCAGCACGACTACCACATCCACGATCCAGCCACATATTTTCCGGATCAGATTCTGTTCTTCATTCTGATAAAAATCCACGTAACAGCTCCTTTACGATATGCGTGTAAAAAAATAGGAAGTTGCAAGCAACCTCCCCTTTTCCAATTACGCAAAGAAAAACCGGGTCTTTCTAGTTTTTCCATGCGTAACTACGCAGAAAGGGACAATTTTCATTGTCCCCCTCATCCACGCAAAATTATTTTACTAACTCTTTAACCTTAGCAGCTTTACCTACTCTGTCTCTTAAGTAGTTCAGTTTTGCACGTCTTACTTTACCTCTTCTAACAACCTCGATGTTGTCTACGAATGGGGAATGAACCGGCCAGGTCTTCTCAACGCCGATGCCGTTGGAGTTCTTACGAACGGTGAAAGTCTCTCTTGCGCCGCCGTTCTGTCTCTTGATTACGGTACCCTCAAATACCTGGATTCTCTCACGGTTACCCTCTTTGATCTTGTTGTAGACCTTAACGGTATCGCCTACGGAAAACTCCGGTACGGAAGCCTTTAACTGTGCTGCTTCAATGTTCTTAATAATTTCGTTCATTTGTGTGATCCTCCTTCATATGTTTGATGTTCTTTAATGCTTCTTCCGCAACAGAGGAACATCTCTTTTCTCGTCACAACAGTGTTATGATATCACATGGCCAGATAAATTGCAAGCACTATTTTTGCGAATTTAACGTGAATAAAGATACCGTTAAAAAGCAAGCACACATCCGAAAATGGTTTGACGAACTACTTTTTTCATCGCTATAATACCTTACATCTCTACTTATAAAAATAAACAACACGTAATGCAACTCTTTGCATTGCCGCTGGAAAGGAGCGCTTTATGAATCAGATCCTGCTGCTCACCGGAATTGTGATCGTAATCTGCATTTTATCCGGCCGTCTCATCGATAAACTGGGCGTCCCTTCCCTTCTTGCGTTTATCCTGTTGGGCATGTGCTTTGGAGTGGACGGTATCTTTAAAATATCCTTCGATGATTATCAGTTCAGTGAGCTGATCTGTTCCGTCAGCCTTATTTTCATCATGTTTTACGGCGGCTTCGGCAGCAACATCAAAGAGGCAAAGCCGGTCATTCCCCAGGCTATTCTGCTTTCCACAATAGGAGTTCTGCTCACAGCCGGAATTACAGGCCTGTTTATCCACCTGGCATTCAAACGCCCGCTTCTGGAAAGCTTTCTGGTGGCCTCTGTCATCGGCTCTACCGATGCTGCCTCTGTATTCAATATCCTGCGTTCCAAGAGCCTGAACTTAAAAGACAACACTGCTTCTCTCCTGGAAATTGAGTCGGGATCCAACGATCCTGTCTCCTATATGCTGACGGTGATCTTAACCTCCATCCTTACCGGGCATTCGGTCCACGTGCCATCCATGCTGTTTTTCCAGGTTGCATTCGGCATAGGCTGCGGCGTGTGCATTGGAAAACTCACTGCCCTTCTCTTAAATAAAGCAGAATTCGATATTGCCCAGGGCAAGACGATCCTTGTCTTTGCAGCAGCCATACTCGCCTACACCATTCCTGATCTGATCGGCGGGAACGGATATTTGAGCGTGTACCTGTGCGGGATCATTCTGGGGAATTCCTATCTTCCCCACAAGCGGGATATGGTGCGGTTTTTCGATGTTCTGACCGGCGTTGCGCAGATGATGATCTTTTTCCTGTTGGGACTGCTCGTCACACCAAGCCAGCTGCCGCAGGTGATCCTGCCCTCTTTTGTGATCATGGCATTCTTAACACTGATCGGACGTCCGTTATCTGCAGCGATACTTTTATCTGGTTTCAAATCTTCATTCGGGCAGATCGGATTGGTATCCTGGGCCGGCTTGCGGGGCGTCGCATCCATTGTGTTTGCCATCTATGTCGTTTTGCGCCAGGTGCCGCTCGGCTATAACCTGTTCAACCTGGTCTTTTGCATTGTGCTGTTATCGATTTCCATTCAGGGTACCCTTCTTCCCTGGATGTCAAAAAAACTCCGCATGATCGATGAACACGCCGACGTGCGCCGTACCTTCAATGATTATCAGGAAGAAGAAAACATCAGCTTCGTGAAATTTCATCTGCTTTCCCAGCATCCCTACGTTGGGAAATGCTTAAAAGAAATCACGCTGCCGCCTAAGCTGCTCGTCGTGGTACTGATCCGCGGGAATGAAATTCTGGTTCCTAACGGAGACACCTGCTTAAAAGCCGGAGACCTCATGGTTGCGGCAGCAGAAGAATTCCGCGACCGGAAAAACATGACACTTCGGGAAATCACCGTAGACAAAAATCACAAATGGAATGGAAAATCCCTAAGTCACATTCCAATGCCGGAAGGGACTCTGGTCGTCATGGTTTCACGGCAAAAAGAAACGATGATACCCACAGGGAATACCATCGTGTATGAGGGAGATGTGCTGGTTTTGGCAAAATTCTAATTTAACAGGAAGGAGTTTCTTCCTTCTCCGCCATCAGCTCCGCCAGATACTGCCGCTCTTTCTTCGACAGATTTGCGTCTTCCAGAAGGTCTGGTCTGCGCTCTAAGGTCCGCTTAATGGACTGCTGCCGTCTCCAGGTCTCGATATTCTTGTGGTGTCCGGAAAGAAGCACCTCCGGCACGCGCATGCCCTCATAAACCTCCGGGCGGGTGTACTGCGGGTACTCTAACAGATTGTCGTGGAAGGACTCGATCTCTGCGGATACATCGTTGTTTAAGACACCCGGCACCAGGCGGGAGATGCAGTCGATCATGACCATGGCCGGAAGCTCACCGCCGGTCAGCACATAATCGCCCACGGACAGATAATCCGTTACGATCAGCTCCAGGGCGCGTTCGTCAATGCCTTCATAATGGCCGCATAAGAACACCAGGTCTTCTTCCTGCGCCAGTTCTTCCGCGATCTTCTGGTTGAAGGTCTGGCCCTGCGGGGTCATGTAAAGCACGCGCGGGCGCTTGCCGATGCGCTCGCACAGCGCCTCATAAGCATCGCAGACCGGTGCTGCCTGCATGACCATGCCAGCACCGCCGCCGTATGGGGTATCGTCCACATGACCGTGTTTTTCTTTCGTGTAATCCCGGATGTTGACCGCCTCAATGGAGAGCAGGCCTTTTCCGGCTGCCCGGCCGATGATGCTGGTGTTCAGACCATTTAGCACCATCTCCGGGAACAGGGTTAAAATATGATAATTCATCGTTCTGGTTTCCTCCTGTCTTTCCCTTACAGATCCAGAAGACCATCTAAAATGTGAACGGTAACAGTCTGGGTCTCCAGATTGACATCCAGAATGCACTGCGGAATGGCCGGGAACAGGTATTCCTTGCCTTCCAGGCTCTTGATCACGTAGACATCGTTCGCACCGGTCTGTAGGACATCGGTCAAGGTACCAAACTCCTCTCCCTCATCGGTCACGACCTTCAGACCGATCAGATCCGTGATAAAGTTCTCGTTCGGAGCCAGCTTGACTGCCTGGTCGCGGCGGATCAGCAGATCCTTGCCTTTGTATTTCTCAATGTCGTTGATATTATGAAACTCCTTGAACTTTAAGATGACCATATTTTTAAAGAACTTTACACTCTCGATGGATAATGTCATCTGCTCTCTTCCGGTATCAAGGATGACTGTTTTCAATTTTTTAAAACGATTCACATCGTCGGTTGTAGGGTACACTTTGACCTCACCGCGTACACCGTGGGTGGATGAGATCACACCAACTCTTAAGGTATCCTCCATCATTTTGTTCCTCCTATACAAAAAGAAAAACTGCCGCAGGAAAACCCGACGACAGTTTCTAATGGTTACTGTATATCTACAACAACCTTTTTTTCTTCTTTGGAAGCGGCTGCCTTGACAACGGAGCGGATTGCTTTCGCGATGCGTCCCTGTTTGCCAATCACCTTTCCCATATCAGATGGGGCAACCTTTAATTCAATAAAAGTGCCGCTTTCCTTTTCGGTCTCGGTAACAACCACCTCGTCCGGATTGTCAACTAATGCTTTTGCAATAACCTCAACCAGTTCTTTCATAGCGATCACCTCTCAGATTACTGAATACCAGCGGTCTTCAGAAGCTTTGCTACACGGTCGGTCGGCTGTGCGCCGTTTGCTAACCACTCCTTGGTAGCCTCCTCGTCAAACTTGATAACGCTCGGCTCCTGGTTCGGATCGTAAGTACCAACCTCAGCGATGAATCTGCCATCTCTTGGGGATCTGGAATCTGCAACGATGACTCTATAGAAAGGTTTCTTCTTAGCACCCATTCTTCTTAATCTCATCTTTACTGCCATGTCAATTTCACCTCCTTAAAATTATACTGTTCATTTATCAACAAATACAGAAATGCTCTGTACTGTCACCATGTAAGCTGCCTTAGATTAGAAAGGCATTTTCAGCTTTCCGAGCATACCGCCCAGTCCGCCGCGTCCACGCTTGCCGCCCATCATGCCAGGAAGCTGCTTCATCATCTTTTTCATCTGATCAAACTGCTTGGCAATGCGGTTTACCTCGCTGATATCCACTCCTGCGCCCTTTGCGATACGCTGTTTGCGGGAAGGATTTAAGAGGCCCGGATTCGCGCGCTCTTCTTTTGTCATGGACAGGATGATGGCCTCCACGCGGTCCATGGACTTTTCGTCCACCTCCGGGATTCCGCCTTTCATCTGTGACATGCCCGGCATCATGCTCATGATACTGGTCAGTCCGCCCATTTTTTTGATCTGACGCATCTGGTCCAGGAAATCGTTGTAGTCAAACTCTGCTTTGCGCAGCTTCTGGCTCATTTCCTTTGCCTTTTCCTCGTCAACCTCCATCTCGGCTTTCTCGATCAGGGTGAGGATATCTCCCATGCCCAGAATACGGGATGCCATGCGGTCCGGGTAAAACTGTTCCAGATCGGAAAGTTTTTCGCCCATACCTATATATAAAATCGGCTTTCCGGTTACGGCCCGGATGGAAAGGGCTGCACCGCCTCGGGTATCGCCATCCAGTTTGGTAAGGATGACACCGTCGATACCGACTTTATCCTGGAAATTCGATGCTACATTGACTGCGTCCTGACCGGTCATGGCGTCTACCACCAAAATAGTCTGGTCTACGCTTACAGCCTCTTTGATGTTCTCGAGCTCTTCCATCATGCCTTCATCTACATGAAGACGTCCGGCGGTATCGAGGATCACCACATTGTAGCCATTCTTTGCCGCGTGCTCCATAGCGGCCTTTGCAATGTTGACCGGGTTCTGATTCTCTCCCATGGAGAAGACCGGAACACCCTGTTTGTCTCCGTTGATCTGGAGCTGCTGGATTGCTGCCGGACGGTATACGTCACAGGCAACCAGAACCGGCTTGCGGCCCTTCGCCTTCAGCTTTCCTGCGATCTTCGCTGTCGTTGTCGTTTTACCTGCACCCTGAAGACCTGCCATCATGATGACGGTAATCTCATTGCCAGGCTTTAATGCGATTTCCGTTGTCTCGGAGCCCATGAGGCGGATCAGTTCTTCGTTAACGATCTTGATCACCATCTGGCCCGGCTGTAAGGAACCAAGCACTTCTTCGCCAACGGCGCGTTCCTGAACGGAGCTTATGAACTGTTTTACAACCTTGAAGCTTACGTCTGCCTCTAAGAGAGCCATTTTTACTTCCTTAAGAGCAGTCTTTACATCCGCTTCGCTTAAACGGCCTTTGCCGCGCAGGTTTTTAAACACGTTCTGCAGTTTATCGGATAAGCTTTCAAACGCCATAGGTAACCTCCTGTTCAGAACCGATCACGGCGTCTGCCGAAATCAAAGTTCCATGATGTCGTTGGAAATCTGTTCAATCTCGTCGATCAGATTTTCATCTTTTGTTTCTTTGAAAATCCGGGTCTTCTTATGGATTTCCTCTACCATGCGGCGTGTAGTCTGGAATTTGCTGATCAGATGCAGCTTTTCTTCATACGCGCTCAAAGTTTTGTCACAGCGCTTGATGAGGTCGTGAACTCCCTGACGGCTGATCCCGTTCTCCTCGGCGATCTCGCTTAAGGACATGTCGTTATATACCACATCCTCGTAGATGCTGCGCTGATGATCTGTGAGCAGTTCTCCATAAAAATCATAAAGTAAACTTTGTTTTACAATGCTTTCCATAACATCACCTTGGCTATCATACACGAAAGTGATGTTGCTGTCAAGTATTTTTTCTTGACACCGCAAAAAAATTTTCTATAACTTTTCTATACCCCGTTTTTCGGGCAGATGTCGTTTAAGCAGCACCGGTCGCAGTACGGCTTTGTGCGGGCCGTGCAGACCTCGCGTCCGTGCCACACCAGACGGTGGCAGAAATCGCTCCCCTCTTCCGGCGGAACCAGCTTCCAAAGTGCCATCTCCACTTTTTTCGGCTCTTTGATGCCGTCCACCAGCCCCATGCGGTTCACCAGGCGGATGCAATGGGTATCCGTAACGATCGCCGGTTTGTGAAACACATCGCCCATAATGAGGTTGGCGCTCTTTCTTCCCACGCCCGGAAGCTTTAACAGCGCGTCAAAATCCTCCGGGACCTTTCCGCCGTACTCATCGCGCAGCATTTTCATGCAGGCGCTGATGTCGCGGGCTTTGCTCTTTCCCAGACCGCAGGGCCTGACGATTTCCTCAATTTCTTCCACCGGTGCCTCCGCCAGGGCATTCACATCCGGAAACTTTTTATAGAGTGCCGGAACCACCTGATTGACCCGCTCATCGGTGCACTGGGCCGCCAGACGCACGCTCACTAAAAGCTTCCAGGCTTCCTCGTAATCCAGGGTGCAGTCTGCGTCCGGGTAAGCCTCCTTCAGTCTCCGGATGATTTCCAGAGTCTTTTGTTTTTTTGTCATAGGATGAACCTCACTATTGCAGGAACAGGTGCCGGTATCGTTCCGATGCATACTGGCACCTGCAATATTTACTCGTTTGATTTTCGGTTAATGAATTCTGTCCGGATCTTGGAATAAACGAACTTCTGGCTGTGGTAGAGCCCATAATATCCAGACAGGGTAAAGCACACTGCCACGGCAATGGCATAATATGGCATTGCGGCAAATCCAAAAAGTTCAAATGCCATGAACATCGTGGACACCGGACAGTTTGTTACGCTTACGAACAGGCATGCCATTCCAACCGATGCGCACAGTCCGACCGGCAGTCCGGTCACCAGGCTCATCAAGTAGCCAAACGCGGCGCCGACCGTCAGCGTCGGCACGATCTCTCCGCCCTTAAAGCCTGCGCCAAGCGCTACTCCGGTAAACAGGATCTTCATCAAAAATGCATAAACCGGAATTCTTTCACCTTCAAATACCATTTCGATGATCTGAGCACCACTTCCGTTGTAAAGCCGCGCCGGAAACAGGAGGGTCAGGACAATAAAGATCGCGGATCCCGCCAGCACGCGGATATAGGGATTCGGAAAAACCTTCCGGTAAGCATGACCACACTGATGCAGGCTGACACAAAGGAAGATTCCGACACAGGCACACAAAATTCCGATGAGCACTGTCAGAAGCGCAGATGAGGCGCCAAACTCCGGCACCAGGCCGATCTCATAATGCTCCGGAGCCAGACCCAGGAATTTTGCCACTGACACACCGACAAACGCCGAAAAAACACATGGAACCAGAGCCGCATAGTACATAACGCCAATGCTGATGACCTCCATGGCAAACACGGCTGCCGCAAGCGGAGTTCCGAAGATAGCGGAGAACCCGGCACTCATGCCGCACATAATGGCAATCTTTCTGTCCTTCTCATCCAGTCGAAAAGCCTTACCGATCAGGTTTCCCAGGCTTCCGCCAAGCTGCAGTGCTGCTCCCTCCCGGCCGACGGAAGCCGTTGCCAGATGGCTCAGCAGAGTTGAAATAAAGATCAGCGGAGCAGTTGCCGGCGTAACCTCCTCTGTAGAGGAAATAGAATCCAGGACCATATCCGTACCGCGGTTTTTTTCTTCATGTGCAAACCGGTACAGCCATACGATCAGGAGTCCGACAAGCGGAAGCAGATACAACGTCCAGCTGTGGCTCTTCCAGAAAGCAGTTGCTTTCTGGATACCAAGGCCAAACAGGGTTCCGGCCAGACCGATCGTCACACCGGAAATTGCAGAAATAAAGGTCCATTTCAAAAAATAACGTATATTCTGACGGAGTGCCTGAATTGTCTCATTTGTATGTTCTGTCATAATCGTTCACCACTCAGTCGCTGTAGGTGCCCTTGGACTTCACCAGCTTCGGGCGGTATCCGGCATCGTTTAAAGCCTGCACAATACGGTTCTTGTGATCCGTTCCCTCAGCCTCCAGGGTGATCCTAAGCTCCACAGCCGCATTGCGGTTGATACTGATGAACTGATTGTGTTCAAGCTTAATGACATTGCCGCGCTGGTCAGCAAGGAGCGTTGAAACCTTTGCCAGCTCGCCTGGCTTGTCCGGAAGCAGAACGGATACGGTGAAGATACGGTCTCTCTGGATCAGGCCATGCTGTACTACAGAAGACATGGTGATGACATCCATGTTGCCGCCGCTCAAAATAGAAACGATCTTCTTTTTCTGTACGTTTAAGTGCTTCAGGGCTGCTACGGTTAAGAGGCCGGAGTTCTCGACGATCATTTTATGGTTCTCCACCATATCGAGGAAAGCTACGATCAGCTCGGAATCTTCCACGGTGATGATGTCATCCACATTTTTCTGGATGTACGGGAACAGCTTCTCGCCCGGGCGCTTCACAGCGGTACCGTCTGCGATGGTGTTTACGGTCGGAAGGGTCAGGACATGGCCTGCCTTTAAGGACTCCTGCATGCAGTTTGCGCCAGCCGGCTCCACGCCGATGACTTTAATCTTCGGATTTAATAATTTTGCAAGAGTGGAAACACCGGTGCACAGACCGCCTCCGCCAATCGGAACCAGAATGTAATCTACGGTCGGCAGCTCCTTGATGATTTCCATGGCGATGGTTCCCTGTCCGGTTGCCACATCCAGGTCATTGAACGGATGCACGAAGGTATAGCCGTGCTCTGCTGCCAGCTCGTAAGCGTGGTCGCATGCCTCATCGAAGACATCTCCGTAAAGAACAACCTCAGCGCCATAGCTTCTGGTACGGTTTACCTTCATAAGCGGTGTGGTGGTCGGCATCACAATGGTTGCCGGAATGCCAGCCAACTTCGCTGCGTATGCAACACCCTGTGCATGGTTTCCTGCAGATGCGGTGATCAGGCCGCGCTGCTTCTCCTCCTCCGTAAGGGTGCTGATCTTGTAATATGCGCCGCGCACCTTATAAGCACCGGTATACTGCATGTTCTCCGGTTTGAAGTAAACCTTGTTTCCGGTTGCTGCGGAGAAATACTCACTGTAGACCAGTTTGGTCTCCTGGGTCACTTTCTTGACTTCCTCAGAAGCCTCCTCAAATTTTTCGAGGGTTAAGTCCTCTTCCTTCTGCTCTTCTAATACCTTTTCGTTTTCCATGTCTGTAATCTCCTTTTCGTCTGGTGTGGTATCAAAATCCTGTATTGCTTTTTTGTTTCTTATGGCAACGGTATTGCTCCCTGTTTGCGTTTAATCTTCTTTCTTTACATCAAACAGTGCTGTCACAAAATCCTGGGAATTGAACTTCTGGAGATCGTCGATCTTCTCGCCCACTCCCACGTATTTTACCGGGATGCCCAGTTCGGACTGGATCGCAACTGCAATGCCGCCCTTCGCTGTACCGTCCAATTTGGTCAGGATGATACCGGTGATGTCTGCAACCTCCATAAACTGCTTTGCCTGGGCCATGGCATTCTGTCCGGTAGTTCCGTCCAGCACGACCAGCGTCTCGCGGTATGCATCCGGGTATTCCTTGTCGATGATGCGGTTGATCTTTTTTAACTCCTCCATCAGGTTCTTCTTGTTATGAAGACGGCCTGCAGTGTCGCAGATCAGCACATCTGCCTGGCGGGACTTCGCCGCTGCAACTGCATCGTAAATGACGGCTGCCGGGTCAGAACCCTCCTGCTGGGCAATGATCTCTACGCCGGCGCGGTTTGCCCACTCCGTGAGCTGCTCGATCGCTGCCGCACGGAAGGTATCGGCTGCCGCAAGGATGACCTTCTTGCCCTCATCCTTTAACTGGCCTGCCAGCTTACCAACAGAGGTTGTCTTACCAACTCCATTGACACCAATGACCAGGACAACGGATTTGCGGTTTTCAAACTCGTAGGCATTCTCGCCCAAATTCATCTGCTCCCGGATGGAATCGATCAAAAGCTGCTTGCACTCTGCCGGTTCCTTGATGTGCTGCTCCTTTACCTTTTTTCTTAAATCATCCAGCACGGACATGGTGGTCTGGATTCCCAGATCGCCCATGATCAGGGTCTCCTCCAGCTCCTCATAGAAATCCTCATCAATAGCGGAAAAGCCACTGAAAATGGAATCCATGCCGGAAACGATATTCTCACGTGTTTTATTTAAGCCCTCAACCAGACGGCTGAAAAAGCCTTTCTTCTTTTCTTCCACGCGCACTCCTCCTTGCTTCTTTTATATTCAGGAAACGAATCTTTCGATGTTTTTCCTTTTGCACATGTTCCTCGCATCCTTTTGCTTCGATACTTAGGAATATAGCCCCTTACGCATCCAGCTGGTCTTCGATCAGGTTGACCGACACCAGGGTCGACACGCCCTTTTCCTGCATGGTGATACCATACAGGCGGTCCGATGCCACCATGGTACCACGCCGGTGCGTAATGACAATAAACTGCGTGTTTTTCGTCAGTTTATGTAAGTAATTCGCATAGCGGTCTACGTTCGAGTCATCCAGCGCCGCCTCGATCTCATCCAGCAGGCAGAACGGGGACGGTTTTAAGTTCTGGATCGCAAACAGCAGTGAGATCGCCGTCAGCGCTTTCTCGCCACCGGACAGCTGCATCATATTCTGCAGTTTCTTTCCCGGCGGCTGGGCAATGATCTGAATCCCCGCCTCCAGAATGTCCTCATCCTCCTGCAAGGACAAGGTTCCGTGTCCGCCGCCGAACAGTTCCTTGAACACCCGGTCAAATTCCTTACGGATCTCCTGGAACTTTTCTTCAAACTGACGGCGCATGCCGGTATCCAGCTCTTCGATGATGCCCTGTAGCGTTGCCTCGGCCTCTACCAGGTCATCGTGCTGGGTTTTCATGAACTCATAGCGCTCCGAAATTTCCTTGTAATCCTCAATCGCATTGACATTGACACTGCCAAGGTCACGAATTGAACTCTTCAATTCCTCAATGCGCTTTTTCACCTCGGAAAGAGAAACGGGCTCTGTGCTGCGAAGCTCCTTTGCCGCTCCCGGCGTCAGCTCGTATTCATTCCACAAATAGCTGATCTGGCTTTCCCGGCGCTCTTCCAGCTTTTCCCGCTGGCTCTGCAGACGGAACAGATCCTTATCCAGCCGCCCGATGCGTCCGGATAATTCCTCCCGCTGTCCAAAGAACGCTTTCTGTTTTCCGGTTTTTTCCTCTTTCAAGGCTGCCTGGACCTGAACCTGCTCTGCCAGCTTCTGCTTTTCTTCCTCCGTGTGAAGGATCAGTTCCTGCAGCTTTGCAATTTCCCGGTTCTTTTCCTCCACAACAGAACCGGAATCGGTATCGTGGGACAGAAGCTCTGCCTGCTCTTCCTGGAGAACCTTCATTTCCTGCTCCACGCGCACGATATTTTCTTTTACGAAGTCCACGCGCTGCTTTAAGTTCGCCGTTTCCAGACGGATCGTCTCCAACGCCTTCGCTTTTTCTTCGCGGACCTTCTTTTGTTCTTCCAGCTTTGCAGTGACCGTTTCCATGCGGGCATTTTCCTGCTCGCTGTCTTTTTTCAGAAGCTCAGTTTCTACCGCCAGTTTCTTTCTGCCTGCCTCGATCTCACTGATCTGGCTTTCCAGTTGGCTGTTTTCCAGCGCCAGATCCTGATAGGATTCCCGGATTTCCTCCCGCTTATCCTCAAGCTGGTTCACATTCATCTGCCTGGTGTTTGCCTGGAGGGATACGGTATGGTGCTCTGTCTTTAAGCTTTCCAGTTCTTCCTTCTTCTGCGCAAAGAGTGCCTCATTCATGCCAAGTTCCTGCTGCAGCTTGTCCGAAGCCTTTAACGCCTTCTGGCATGCTGCTTCCAGTTCTTCCAGTTCTCTCTTTCGTCCCAGAAGATTGCTGGAATTCTTGAACGCACCACCTGTCATGGAACCGCCGGCGCTAAGAAGTTCACCTTCCAGCGTCACAATACGCAGGGTATATTTGAATTTCCTTGCCAGGGCAATGGCATGGTCGATGGTATCTGCCACAACCACGCGCCCCAGCAGATATTTCGCAAGGACCTGATACTCTTTTTCCACATGGACCAGTTCACTCGCCAGACCGATGACGCCCGGCTCTTTTAATGCCTCCGGCTTGGAAAATCCGCCATTCTGTCCGATACTGGTCAACGGCAGAAATGTCACGCGTCCATAGCGGTTCTTCTTTAAATACTCAATGAGCTGCTTGGCTGTCTGCTCGGAATCCGTTACCACATTCTGGATGCTTCCGCCTAGAGCCGTCTCGATCGCAGTCTCATACTTTTTCTCCGTCGTGATCAGGTCAGCCACAACGCCGCGGATGCCGCGCACCCGATCCCGGACCTCCATGACCCGGCGGATACTGCCGCCGTAACCCTCGTAGCGCTCTGCCAGGTTCTTTAACGACTCCAGCTTTGTATAAGCGGTCCGGTACTCCTGCTGTGTTTCATTTAAGGAACGCGTAATCCGGCGTACCTCCTCTTCGCACTGGGTAAGCTGACCCTCACACTCTGTCTGTGCCAGCTCCAGCTCTTCCAGGTGCGCCATGGTCTCAGACAGCTTTTTACGTTCTGTCTCAAGCTGTTCATCCTGCACGGATTCATCGCTCTTAAATTTTAAAAGCTTCTGGCATACCTCAGAGCGGCGCACCTGCACCTGCTCTAACATCGCCTCAAAACGCTGGTCCTTTGCATGGATCGAAGCACTCTCATTCATGCCGTTCATCACACGGGTTCTGGCATCCTCGATCTGCTGCTCCATGAGCATCATGGATTCATCGAGATTGCGAAGCCCGGTTTCCGCAGTCTCCTGTTGTTCCCTGCTGCTTTCCTCTGCCCCGGTGATGCCGGCATTATCCTCCTGATACTGCCGGATCTGCTTCTCTTTTTCCTCCAGGGAAGCCCCAATGGCTTCGATACGGGAGCGGATATGTTCCGCATTCATCTTTTCGGTATTGATCTGCTCTTTTAAGACGTTGATCTGACCCTCCAGATTTCCCTTTAACATCTGCGCCTGGCTTTCCTGGTTTCTCTGCTCCGTCAGCGCCTGGTCAAGTGCCGCAATCTCCTGCTCCAGCTGTTCATACGCTTCCTTCAGATGATCGGACTGCGCATTCGCATCCTCCAAGTCTCCGGAAACAATCTCTTCCTTTTTGCTGATTTCCTGAAGCTGCTTTCCATTTTCCTCAGACTCCAGTAAAAACAGGTTCACATCATACGTCTTTAACTCTTCTTTGAACGACAGATATTTTTTTGCCGTCTCGGACTGTCTCGCCAGAGGGCCGACCTGCTTTTCCAGTTCCGACAAAATATCGCTCACACGGACCAGATTCTGTTTTTCATCCTCCAGCTTTTTCTGGGCAATGACTTTGCGACGCTTAAATTTTACGATTCCCGCCGCCTCATCAAACAGCTCCCGGCGCTCCTCCGGCTTGCCGCTTAAGATTTTATCGATCTGGCCCTGCCCGATGATGGAATAGCCCTCCTTGCCGATACCGGTATCATAGAAAAGCTCACTGATGTCTTTCAGACGGCAGGTACTTCCGTTGATCTTGTACTCACTCTCACCGGAACGGTACAGACGTCTCGAAACCGTGACCTCATCATAGTCGATGGCAAGCTGGTGGTCGGAGTTATCCAGCGTGATAGCAACGTACGCGAACCCCTGCGGCTTGCGGATCTCCGTTCCGGCAAAGATGACATCCTGCATGGAACCGCCGCGCAGCTGCTTGGCCCGCTGTTCACCTAAAACCCAGCGCACCGCGTCCGCAACATTGCTCTTGCCGCTTCCGTTCGGTCCCACAATGCCGGTAATGCCGTTGTGGAACTCAAAGAGGATCTTATTGGCAAAGGATTTAAACCCCTGTATCTCAATGCTCTTTAAATACATGCTTTCCCTCTCAGTTTCAAAATGCCGTGGTAAGCGGCCACAGCCTCCGCGGCCTTTTTGGTCGGGCCGGTTCCGCGGCCAAGCTCCTCGCCGCCGGACAGAGCGCGCACCTCAAAGACCTTGTGATGATCCGGTCCCTCTTCACGCAAAATCTCGTATTCCAGATGTGCTCCTGCAGTGGCCTGGATCATCTCCTGCAGAATAGTCTTGCTATCGTAAAAGAGCTGCTTGTGCTCAATGTCATTCAGAATGAAACGGTGAATGAACTCTTTTGCATTAGCAAAACCACCATCCAGATAAATGGAACCAATCAGCGCCTCCATAGCATCGGAAACCACCGAATTGCGTTCTCTGCCGCCGGTTGCTTCCTCACCTTTTCCTAAGAGCAGATAGCTGCCCAGCTCCAGATCAGCCGCACAGTAAGCCAGCGTCGGCTCACAAACCAGGCTCGCACGGATCTTGGAAAGTTCTCCCTCCGGCTTCTCCGGGTACTTGTGATACAGAAAATCACTGGAAACCACTTCCAACACTGCATCTCCCAAAAACTCCAGCCGCTCATTGCAGACTGCCTTGTCCTTTTTATGCTCATTGGCATAGGAGCTGTGGGTCAGGGCACGGTGAAACAGGTTTTTGTCCTTGAAGGTGTAACCGCACCGCTGTTCCAGTTCGTTTAGATCGCGATTCATATTTCCTCCTTGTCTGATATTGCTGCTCCATGGCAACCACAATCTGCTGCGGTCCATGTCTTGCGCAAATTTATGGGAAAGGGGCGCGCAAGGAATGCACAGCCCCTTTCATCCTTCATTTTATTATATTAATTAATTCAGTGCGTTTTTAATCTGCTCGATCGCATCGGAAACGCTGACGATCTGCTCTGCAACCTCAGTCGGGATCTCGATGTCGAACTCTTCCTCGATACCCATGATGATCTGGAAGATATCCAGGGAATCTGCACCAAGATCCTCTACGAATGTGGTATCCATGGTAATCTCATCCGGCTCAATGTTTAATACCTCTGCAATGATGTTCTGTAACTTCTCAAACTCCATAATTCCTCTCCTAACTTTTCTTAATTTTTATTGTAACTGCCCGAAGCCCGGACTGTTTACTTACTGAATTTGTTTCTGTCATGACAGCGCTGCTTTATTTTTACGCTTCTGCATTTTTCTCGCTCTGTGCCTCGCGGTCCAGACATTCCTTGATCTTTTCGTTGATCTGCTGCTCTTTGAAGGTCACACACTGAATGATCGAATTGCAGACCTCGGTTGCCTTGGAGCTTCCGTGCGTCTTAACTACCAGACCTTTCAGTCCAAGCATCGGTGCACCGCCATACTGGCTTGCATCAAACGCTTTCAGAGTTTCCTTCAGCGCCGGTTTTACTAACAGCGCACCAATCTTGCTGCGCAGGCTGCTCATCATGCCCTTCTTAACCATAGAAATCAGCGCTGCTCCGGTTCCTTCATAAAGCTTCAAAATAACATTGCCCGTAAAGGCCTCGCAGACGATGACATCGGCTCCGCCATGCGGGATCTCCCGCGCCTCGATACTTCCGGTAAAGTTGATATCCTTGCACTCCTTTAAAAGCGGGAAGGTTTCCTTTACCAGGGCATTGCCCTTTTCCTCTTCTGCACCGATATTCACAATGCCAACTCTCGGCTTGCTAATACCTATTACATGCTCCATATAAATAGAACCCATACGTGCAAACTGAACCAGATGGGATGGTCTGGAATCAACGTTCGCGCCGCAGTCAAGCAACAGGGATACGCCCTTTTCCGTTGGGATCAGCGCACCAAACGGCGGACGCTCCACACCCTTGATACGGCCTACCAGCACCTGGCCGCCTACCAGAACGGCACCGGAACTGCCCGCTGATACAAACGCGTCTGCCTCTCCGTTCTTCACCAGGTTCATTCCAACAACAATGGAAGAATCCTTCTTTTTTCGAATTGCATTAACCGGCGGCTCCTCCGTCTCGATCACTTCCGAAGCCTGTACCAGAGTGATCTGCTCCTTCGGGTAGGTATGGGAAGCAAGTTCTTTTTTTACCGCTTCTTCCTGTCCGACCAAAAGAACATGAATGTCGCTTCGTTTATTGACAGCCTGAACGGCTCCTTTTACAATCTCGCCCGGGGCATTGTCACCGCCCATAGCATCCACAGCTACATGAATCATATGACTTCTCCTTTTTTCATCAGCTAAAAAACTGATTTCGTAATTAAATATACTAGATTCCATTCTATAAATCAATATGATTTTTCATTACTCTTCGCATGTGGATATATCAGTTATTTGTGATCCAGATAAGCTAACCGACCGCGGCTGCTGCGGTGCACCGGATCTGATTTTTGAAACCTTCCAATTCACATATCCACCATTTGAATTGGGTTACGATTGGGTTACAAACGCTTTAAAAATGAAAAAAGGACTGAACAAAACTGTTCAATCCTTAATTCTAAGCCATTTCTAATTAGTTCTCTACAGAAACGATCTCTTTCTTGTTGTAAGAACCACAAGCCTTGCAGACTCTGTGAGGCATCATCAGAGCGCCGCACTTGCTGCACTTTACTAAATTCATAGCGCTCATTTTCCAGTTAGCTCTACGTTTGTCACGTCTTGCTTTGGAAGATTTATTCTTTGGGCAGATAGACATGGTTTACACCTCCTTAAACTTTTGAAATAAATCCTGGATTACTGACATTCTTGGGTCAGGCGAACTCCGGTCACAGGAACATTCCGTGTGATTAAGGTTCGCACCACATCTATTGCAAATTCCTTTGCAGTCTTCCCTGCATAATACCTTCATAGGCAGATTAAGCAATAGTTCGTTACTGAGCAACCGGTCTACATCCAGATTATAGCCGCTTACATAGGGCTGTTCATCGAGATCTTCTGTACGCTCGCTTTCGGTCTTTGTCATATCCAGCTCTTCGTCGAGTTCCAGTTCAAAAGGAATGTCGACCGGCTCCAAGCATCTGTCACATGGCATCTGCAGGGTTACCTGCGCGTTGCCGGTGAGAAGAAGCTTCTTATCACCAAGATTGCGGATATGCAGCTGAACCGGACTGCGGGATACGATGTCGTATGCATCCTTGCTGGTGCAAAGCTGGTTTATATCGATATCGCACGTATAGTCTTTCTCTTTTCCGTCTACGGAAAACAGCTCTGTCAAATTAATAAGCATATTAGTCTCCTAATACGCACCTGTGTAATTATACACAGGTGCGCCGGCTTTGTCAACAAATATTTTAATTTTTTCAAAAACCAAATTATGCCTCTACCAGTCTCTTGGTCTCTCTTGCGATTGCAAGCTCTTCGTTGGTCGGGATCAGCATTACTTTGACTTTGGAATCTGCTGCGGAAATAACAGCGTTCTTTCCTCTTACATCGTTAGCCTGGTCATCGATCTTCACGCCAAGGTAGCCTAAGTACTCGCAGATAGCCTTTCTGCCTACCTTATCGTTCTCGCCAACACCTGCAGTGAATGCGATCGCATCTACGCCGTTCATTGCTGCGGTGTAAGCACCGATGTATTTTGCTACACGGTAAACGAATGCATCCAGAGCTACTGCTGCTAAGTGGTTGCCCTCTTCCTTTGCCTTCTCGATATCACGGAAGTCGCTGGAGATGCCGCCGCTCATGCCAAGTACACCAGACTTCTTGTTGAGGATGTTTAATACCTCGTTGACGTCCTTGCCCTCTTTGTTGCAGATGAACTGTACAACAGCCGGATCGATGTCACCACTTCTGGTACCCATGATCAGACCCTCAAGAGGAGTAAGACCCATACTGGTATCTACGCACTTGCCGCCGATGGAAGCAGATACGCTTGCGCCGTTTCCTAAGTGGCAAACGATAACCTTTGCATTCTTCGGATCCAGTCCGCCGAACTTGATAGCCTCGCCGGATACGAACATATGGCTGGTGCCGTGGAAGCCGTAACGACGGATGCTGTATTTCTCATAGTACTCGTGCGGGATTGCGTACAGATAAGCCTTCTCCGGCATAGCCATACCAAATCCGGTATCCCATACTGCTACGTTTGGCTTGCCCGGCATAGCTGCCTCAGCTGCCTCGATACCCATTAAGTTAGCCGGGTTATGCAGCGGTCCAAGATCAAAGCACTCACGGATTACTTTCTTAACGTCATCGTTTACAACGATGGACTCGCTGTACTTGGTACCAGCGTGCAGTACGCGGTGACCGATTGCTGCGATCTCATCGGTGCTCTTGATTACGCCGTGCTCGGCATCCTGAAGAGCTTCCATAACCATCTCGATTGCTACTGTGTGGCTCGGCATGTCTTTCTCTACGACATATTTGTCCTTGCCAGCCGGCTGATGGGTAAGCTTGGAGCCCTCGATACCGATTCTCTCGCACAGACCTTTTGCGATTACGCTCTCATCGGTCATGTCGATCAGCTGGTACTTTAAGGAAGAGCTTCCGCAGTTGATAACTAAAATCTTCATAATGTGATATTCTCCTATAATACTTAACTTAAATTACTGGTTCTGGCACTGTACTGCAGTGATTGCAACAACGCCTACGATATCGTCAGCAGAGCAGCCTCTGGACAGATCGTTAACCGGCTTTGCAATACCCTGGCACATCGGGCCATAAGCCTCTGCCTTGCCAAGTCTCTGAACCAGCTTGTAGCCGATGTTTCCTGCATCCAGATCCGGGAATACCAGAACGTTTGCATGACCTGCAACCTTGCTGTCTGGAGCTTTGGAAGCGCCAACTTCCGGAACGATTGCTGCATCAAGCTGAAGCTCGCCGTCCAGTGCAAGCTCCGGAGCCATCTCCTTAGCCAGCTTGGTAGCCTCTACAACTTTGTCAACATCTGCATGCTTTGCGGAACCCTTGGAAGAATGGGACAGCATAGCAACCTTCGGCTCCTCGCCGGTCAGCATCTTGAAGCTCTCTGCAGAAGATACTGCGATTGCTGCTAACTCTTCCGGATTCGGATTCTGGTTCAGACCACAGTCTGCAAATACGAAAGTACCGTTGCTGCCAAGATCGCAGTCCGGAACTTCCATTAAGAAGAATGCGGATACCAGCTTGGTGCCCGGTTTGGTCTTGATCACCTGCAGGCACGGACGAAGGGTGTTTGCGGTAGAGTGGCAAGCACCGGAAACCATACCGTCAGCATCGCCATTCTTGATCATAAGGCAGCCATAGTAAGCGTAATCGCTTAAGATGGTCTCTTTTGCTTTCTCAGGAGTCATGCCTTTGGACTTTCTCAGCTCAACGAACAGGTCGATATACTCCTGTGTCTTCTCGTAAGTCTGCGGATTGATGATCGTAGCACCGGATACATCCAGTCCCTCGCTGTGAGCGCCGATATCCTCCGGAGTACCGATGATAACAAGGTTTGCAAGACCCTCTTTCAGAATCTTCTCTGCAGCGACCCAGGTTCTGCGGTCCATGGACTCAGGCAGTACGATTGTTTTTTTATCTGCCTTTGCTTTGGCTTTGATTACATCAATAAATCCCATAATAATACCCCTTTCATGATTTAATGCATATAGTCTTATTATATACGGATTAAAAAGCAAAAGACAAGCTGTATTTTGTATTTTTTTGCACTTTTTGTAAAACAATGAAAGGGGATTTTTCCAAAGTCCTTCTCAAAAACCTGAATCTGCATCCGTTGCAGATCGGAGTGGCTTATGATATGATTGCTTGTATTAACCGGTAGAACAATTTCTCCGTAAAACAGAAAGGATTCTGAAGTCATGTCCCCAATCAAAACAGCAGGCATCATTGCCGAATATAACCCATTCCACAACGGTCACCATTACCAGATCCAGGAGCTTCGCCGCCTGACCGGTGCAGACTATGTGGTCGTTGCCATGAGCGGGGATTTTGTCCAGCGGGGAGAACCTGCCATCTTTGATAAATATACCCGTACCCGCATGGCTTTATGCGGCGGCGCGGACTTAGTCGTGGAACTGCCGGTCCTGTTTGCCACCTCCAGTGCGGAGGATTTTTCTTCCTGCGGCGTGGCACTGTTGGAGAAGCTTGGTGTCGATCTGCTTTGTTTCGGAAGCGAATCCGGCGATTTAAAGAAACTGCAAAAAGCTGCAGAAATTCTGGTCAAGGAACCGGAAGCATGGAAAATACGTTTGAAAGAGCATCTGAAAAAAGGAGAAACTTACCCCACAGCCCGCAGTCTTGCCACAACCGAATACACCAAAGACCCAGAGCTTGCCGCGCTTCTTTCCTCCCCCAATAACATCCTCGCGATCGAGTATTTAAAGGCATTGAAGAAACGCAGCAGCCCGGTCACACCGGTCACCATACAGAGACAGGGTGCAGGATATCACGACACACGGCTGGAGCAGGAGGAATCATTCCGCAGCGTATCTGAAAATAAATTTTTCGCATCTGCCTCTGCCATCCGAAGCCTGATCCAGAACAACGGCTTTGATTCAGACACCATCACAGAGAAGCTTCGCTCCCAGATTCCATCCGATGCACTTTCTGCCCTCATTTCCGAAGGCGCACTGGACACCCCGGTCTTTCCGGATGATCTGACAACGCTTTTGAATTTCCGTCTTCTCTCCCTGACGCAGGAACAAAAAGGGTTCAGCACGTTTTCCGATCTGTCCCCGGAGCTGGCTTCACGCCTCGCAAAGCAGACATTGCAGTTTGCTTCCTGCACAGAACGGATCGACCATTTAAAAACAAAAGGCTACACCTATACCCGCATCAGCCGGGCATTGCTGCATCTGCTCCTTGGCATTACCAGCGAACAGGTTTTTCATGCACGCTCACTGGATCACGCGCCGTACGCCCGCATTCTGGGGTTCCAAAAGTCCTCTGCTTTGCTTCTGTCCCACCTGCGCGAAAAGAGCCAGATTCCGCTGATCACCAAAACTGCCGATGCTGGGAAGCTTCTCACACCGGATGCCCTGGACATTTTAGAAACGGACTTTTTTGCGTCCCATCTTTATCAGGCAATTCTGGCTGGCAAAGGGCGTCATATCCGCAACGAATACACAAAATCGGTGATCATCGTGTAATACACAAGGCAGGCAATATGCGGCTCATGTCTATCATCTGGCACTGTGCTTGCAAAAACACTGGTATCCGCTTTCGGATGCATAGCAATCCGCACGCACATGTCGCTGATGCTTTTTGAAATGCAGAAAAATCCGCCGCAGGCCCATAACCGCAGCGGATTTTTCACTTTATTGTTATCGTTTATTTTTAGCTTTCATCAGCCTTTTCGTTCTTATCCTTGCCAAGAATTTGATACAACGTCGGCTCAATCTGCAAAAACTCCAGGATCTGCTGAATCTCCTTCTCATTGTGCTTTGGTTTTCCCTCATACACAGCCCGCAGAAGGATATTCTTCGGCGTGTGTTCCATATCGATAAATTCCAGGATCTGGGTACGGTAACCCTGCTGCTCTAACAGCTCGGCACGGAGTGCATCGGTATAAAGTGCAGCCATCCGCTCTTTGATGAGTCCGTAATGCAGCACCGGCTCCATCAGATCATTTTTCATCTGCTTATTCAGCTCATGCTGACAGCACGGCACCGACAGGATCACCTTTGCGCCCCAGCGCACGGCCTTCTCCAGTGCATAATCAGTTGCAGTGTCACACGCATGCAGGGTCACAACCATATCGACATGGTCCACTCCTTCATAGGAAGCAATGTCGCCGTGGTAAAACTTCAGATTGTCATACCCATAATGCTCTGCCAGCTTGCCGCAGTGGCTGATGACATCTTTTTTCAAATCCAGTCCGATGATGCGGATCGGATACCCCTTCATCTCATGCAGATAGTAATACATGGCAAAGGTCAGGTAGGACTTTCCGCATCCAAAATCGATGATGACATTTTCCCTGGTCTTATCCAGCTTTGGCAGGATATCCTCGATAAACTCCAGGAACCGGTTGATCTGGCGGAATTTATCATAACGGCTTTTTACAATCCTTCCGTCCTGCGTCTGCACGCCAAGATCGACCAAAAACGGTACCGGATGTCCCTCCGGGATCACATACCGTTTCTGGCGGTTGTGCTGCAGCTTTGTTTCTCCTGCCTGCATCTTTGCCGGAGGATTTTTTCTGGTTTTCACAGTCATGGTGCCTTTTTTGCTGACCAGTACCGTAGCGCTTCCCAGTTCCGACAAAACTTCCGCCTGTTTAAAGGTGCCGGAAAGCATGTCACTTAAATAGCTTTTCAGTTCTTGTGCACCCAGGTTTTTGTGAAATGCCTGGGTCTTCGTAAATTCTTCTGCCTGAAAGACCAGTGCGCCCCTTATGAGTATAGGGCGCACTTTTACTTTCTGCAGATGATCTTTTTCGGCCGGATTGCTTAAGACAAGCTGGTTCAGCCGTTCATTGATAAAATAGTCCAGCATGGACGTTAACGTTTCTTTTGCCATAATTTTAAATCATTCCATGTTTCTGCAGCCGGTGCTGCTCACACACAAGGTCAATCACCTGCAGTTATAGACAGGTTCTGTTATTAGTTCTTAAAGCTGTGGATCGGAGCCGGGATACGGCCACCGCGGGTTACAAATTTCTCGCAGGAATATTTGTTTACCGGCATAACCGGAGCATAGCCCAAAAGGCCGCCAAACTCTACCGTATCGCCCACGGTTTTTCCGATGACCGGGATCAGGCGGACTGCAGTGGTCTTCTGGTTGATCATGCCGATGGCTGCTTCATCTGCAATAATTCCTGCAATGGTCGTTGCCGGGGTATCACCCGGAATCGCGATCATGTCAAGACCTACGGAGCAGACACAGGTCATCGCCTCCAGCTTTTCAATCGTTAAAGCACCTAAGGATACGGCATCGATCATGCCCTGGTCCTCACTGACCGGGATAAACGCACCGCTTAAGCCGCCCACATAGGAGGATGCCATGACACCGCCCTTTTTCACCTGGTCGTTTAACATCGCCAGTGCTGCTGTGGTTCCCGGTGCGCCTACACGCTCCAGACCAATCTCCTCCAGGATTTCCGCAACGCTGTCGCCAACCGCCGGGGTCGGAGCCAGGGAAAGGTCGATGATGCCAAACGGAACGCCAAGACGCTTGGAAGCTTCCTGCGCAACCAGCTGTCCGACACGGGTAATCTTAAACGCCGTCTTTTTAATGGTCTCGCAGAGTACTTCAAAGTTCTCGCCGCGTGCCTTTTCCAGCGCTACCTTTACAACGCCAGGACCGCTGACGCCGACATTGATGATCGCGTCAGCCTCGGTCACACCGTGGAATGCGCCAGCCATGAACGGGTTATCATCCGGTGCATTGCAGAATACGACCAGCTTTGCGCAGCCCAGGGAGTCATCTTCCCTGGTTGCCTCGGCCGTTTCTTTTACGATCTCACCCATCAGCCGCACTGCATCCATGTTTAAGCCGGTCTTGGTGGAGCCGACATTAATGGAGCTGCACACGCGCTCTGTCTGCGCCAGTGCCTGCGGAATGGAGCGGATCAGGTTTTCCTCAGCCGGGGTCATACCTTTGGAAACCAGTGCAGAGTAGCCGCCGATAAAGTTGACGCCAACTTCTTTTGCCGCTTTATCCAGTGTTTTTGCAATGGTCACAAAATCCTCCGGCTTTTTGCAGGCGCAGCCGCCAACCAGAGCGATCGGTGTTACCGAGATGCGCTTATTTACGATCGGTACACCGAAATCCCGCGCAATCTCTTCTCCGGTAGAAACCAGATTTTTCGCGTAGGTGGTAATTTTCTTGTAGATTTTCTCATTCAGGGCCTGCAGATCATCGTCACAGCAGTCTAACAGGCTGATTCCCATGGTAATGGTCCGAACATCCAGTTTCTCATGCTCGATCATATTGTTGGTTTCGATTACTTCAAACATATTCAGCATGGCTGTATCCTCTTTTCTTCAGTCTTGGAATCACCGGGTGCCCAATTGACATCTATCCGGTACTGTCCGCATTTCGTTAAATACGGTGCATCTTGGTAAAGATTTCTTCGCGCTGGCACTTGATGGCTACGCCGATCTCCTCACCGACTTTTTCCAGTTCTGAAGCGATCTCGTCAAAAGAGCCTGTTGCATGCTCCATGTCTGCGATCATCATCATGTTAAAGTAATCCTGTACGATCGTCTGGGAAATATCCAGAATGTTGACCTGCTTTTCTGCCAGATACGTACATACCTTTGCAATGATTCCTACGGTGTCTTTTCCTACAACTGTGATAATTACCTTGCTCATGTGGCTATCCTCCGTTTGTATAAAAGTTTTTATGATCTACAGATTGATAATCTGCGACATCTCATCGCGTTTTGCAACCTCGATTGGAAAATCCTTCGCCTTGTATGGAGTATCCCCCTGGTCAATCTCGAAGCGCACCGTCTCATAGGCGAGCGCCTCGTAATTGTTCTCTTTGCTCAAATGGCCAAGCAAAATATGTTTTAATTTATCATTCAGAATATAGTTTAAAAGCCTTCCCGCATTCTCATTGGACAGATGTCCATGATCCCCTAAAATACGGCGCTTTAAATAGTATGGATAAGGCCCTGTTTCCAGCATGTTCACATCGTGGTTGGCTTCTAAAAGAAGCGCATCCAGATTCTTTAAATGGTCGATGGTATACTGGTCAAAATGGCCGATATCGGTTGCCACCGCCACGCTTTTTTTCTCATGGCTCACCCGGTAAGCTACCGGATTTGCCGCATCGTGGTGGATGGAAAACGGTTCCAGTGTCAGGTCACCGATCTCAAAATCTGCATCTGGCAGGACCGGATGCAGAAGTTCCTTCGGATATTCCCCTAATTTGGTATTGGCAGCTACCTCTTCGAGGGTTTCTTTGGTTCCGTAGATCGGCACATGATGCTTGCGCGCAAGCACCCCAAGTCCCTTAATGTGGTCGGAATGCTCATGCGTGATCACAACCCCGTTCAGTTCGGAGCCCTTCAGCCCGATTTCATTCAAGCCCTGCTCAATACGTTTGTTGCTGATTCCTGCATCAACCAGGATATGCGTGTTCTCGGAACCCACATAAATGCAGTTTCCGCTGCTGCCGCTGGCAATACTTACTAATCTCATTGGTATGTTTCCTTATCTTTCTGCCGTGGCACCTGGCGGCATCTGTTTTCCCTGTTGTTTGATCTGGTCAAGCATCTGGCCGATCTGCTTTCTGGCAGCATCAATCGGACCACTGTTGTCGATCACAAAATCTGCCAGTTCTTCAAAACGGCTCCGGTCTGCCTGGTTTTTCATGATACCCAGGCATTTTTCCCGGGAATAACCGCGGTTTTCCATCAGACGCCGGATACGGACTTCGTCCTCCGTATCTACATATACAAGATACTGGCAGATGTCGCGGCTGCGCTCATCAAACAGCGCTGCCTCAACCACCACCAGATCCGCCTTGCTTTCCCGGATCCGGCATTTGATCTCATTCCAGGTCAGCGGATGGATCAGGGCATTCACCCGCTTTAAGGCTTCCGGATTTCCGAAGATCCGGTCCGCAAAGCGTTTCCGGTCCAGCGTGCCATCCGGACTTAAGATTTCGTTTCCAAACAGGCTTACCAGTCCGGTAAGTCCGGGCTGGCCGGGTTCTTCCAGTTCCCGCGCCACAAGATCTGCCTGGATCACCTGCGCGCCGTAATCTTCTGAAAACAGCCCAAGGATCCGGCTTTTTCCGGCTCCTACTCCGCCGGTGAGGCCAAGTACCATCATATTAGTTGCCCATCTTCTCTCTCATTTTGGTTTCATGCTGCTGCAGAAGGGATAACAGAAGCTGTTTGGAAATACTGATATTTTCGCCATACGGGTTGATAACAAAGCCCTTTAAGTCATTCACCTGGCGGATCAGGATGTTTCCGAAATCTTCCATGGTCATGATCAGAGCCTGGTCATGGCTGCCATCCTCGTTCCACTTGGAATACTCGTCCATGTCGGTAAATGCAAGATAATACTTCTCTCCTGCGGTATTCATGATGCTCTCAAAACGGATCCAGGTAGACGGACCCTTTTTCTCAGTCAGGACAGTCTGCTTCTGGATCGGGGAAAGCAGGCGTGCTTCCATCAGTGCTGCTGCCATATGGCTGCGGGTCAGGAAATCGTCATGCTTTAAAACCTCCTGAAGTGCTGCTACCAACTTTGGATTCTTAACGTTTTCAGAATTCTGATTCATTTTATTCATAGAAAAAACCTCTCTTAATTTTAATGGTCCTTTTATAATAACATTCTTAGATCGGAAGAGCGTCGTGTAGGGAAAGAGTGTAGATCTCGGTGGTC
>OODU01001003.1_pt1 | contig 29626 bp, 27 predicted proteins | sample 1671171 | NCBI WGS metagenome assembly OODU01 (sample SAMN06348129, study PRJEB24527) | human gut metagenome | biome: human gut; feature: ankylosing spondylitis patient; material: feces | host: Homo sapiens | place: China | collected 2015-10
GACGTCCGAAAGTTCCCATTCGGAAACTTTCTCCCTCTATAAGTATAAAAACCGTGATACATGCTCCCGGTTTTTATCAATCTGCTGCGCAGATTGTATTTCATGCGCGCTTCCGCGCGAAACACTGTATTCTCAAAAAATTGACTTTATCAGCAGGCTGAGTGGAGAGTGGAGTGACGACGTTAATTGTTACATTTTTGTGAACGGAGGGTTTTGTAACCGTTTTTGTTTCCGCTCGCGTTCGATTACACTCCGTATACGTTACCGCGGCGCACTTTATTCTTGTCGAAAACGTTTGCTTTTGCTGTTTTTATGAACTTTTTCGCCGCAACCAAAAAGAATGTTTGACAAAGCCATGTCTGCGTGTTATACTGTAACCGTAATGTAACTTTGGAATGTAACCATTTTGTAACTATGTTTCGATTATAAGGAGTGCAGAAAATGCCTACCACCAGCAAGAAGAATGACCTTCTGAACTACAAGGGTCATCCTCTGATGCGCAAGGAGAACATCATCTACTACGGTTCGATGAGCGACTCGCACATCATTATGATGCAGATTCTCGACTCTGCAAACAACAAGGATCTTTCGGTTGCAAAGCGTGTATCCGTACAGCTTCAGCAGACCGGCGCGAACGTCCGCAGCAAGGACCGTATCGTGAAGAAAACCGAGAAAAACAGCCTGTGGAGCGCGATGGACATCGCCTCGATCTGGCTGAACCGCGCACTCGGCAGCAAGTGAGCTGCCGCCCCGGCGCACAAAACTTTCCGACTAAAAAACGGAGGCTGATTATGAAATCCACCAAAACACTGTTTCGACTGCTCGTTTCCGGTGCACTGACCGCATCCATGCTGCTTCCCAGCTCGCTGGCAGTGTATCAGGCAAAGGTCAAGGCAGATTCGCTTTATCTGCGTTCTGCTCCGGGCGGCAGCATCATCGCCGAGCTTTCCCAGGGCACGACCGTTGCGGTAACGAACAACAGCAGCGAATGGTATAAGGTGATCGTGAACGGCAAGGAGGGCTACGTAAGCGGCTCTTATCTGACCGGCACGACCGCGACCGATTTTACCGTCGGTTCGGGCAAGATCACCTGTTCTTCCACTGTAAACCTCAGAAGCGAGCCTAACACCTCGTCCGGCATTCTCGCGTCCCTCTCGAACGGCACTGCCGTAAGCGTCACCGGCGTCAGCGGCGGCTGGTACAAGGTAACGGCGAACGGCAAGTCCGGTTATGTACATCCGGATTACGTGACCATCGGCGGCGCGTCCGCTGCATCGGGCAGCTCGTCCACGACGACCGCAGCCACCACGGCGGCTCCGACCACCGGCAAGGTCACCTGCTCCTCGACCGTAAACCTGCGTGCTGAGGCAAACACCTCGTCCGGCATTCTCGCGTCCCTCTCGAACGGCACCGCCGTCACCCTCGGCGCGAAGGAGAACGGCTGGTACAAGGTAACGGTCAACGGCAAGTCCGGCTACATCAAGGCCGACTACATAAGCACTTCGGTGTCCTCGTCCACCAACATGGCATCCTACTCCGGTCTGAGCGCGAAGCGCACCGCAGTTCTGGACTACGCCGCGAAGTTCCTCGGCGTTCCGTATGTCTACGGCGGCAGCACCCCGTCCGGCTTCGACTGCTCCGGCTTTACGTCCTACGTTTACAAGAACACGGTCTGCTCGATCGAGCGCGTAGCGCAGGCGCAGTTCGACACCACCACCCGTGTTTCCCGCGATGAGCTTCTGCCGGGCGATCTGGTATTCTTCGGCAGCAGCGCTTACTCGATTAGCCACGTAGGCATCTACGTCGGCGACGATGAGTTCATTCACGCACCGCACACCGGCGACGTTGTCAAGTACGAATCGCTGAGCGGCTCCTACGCTTCCCGTTTCCAGGGCGGCGGCCGCGTGATTTTCGACTAATTCAATCAGGTTCATTCCAAGCACCGGCCCTCGGGTCGGTGCTTTTTCTATGCGTAAATCTGAATTTTTCCGTCCGACCACACAAGGCGCTGCGGCGTGATGTCCAGCTCCGTGAGCTTGCGGTTCAGGGCGTCCGCGAAGGCCGCCGTCACAAGGTCAGCCGCCGGCTGCGGGAGCGCTGTGCCGTTCAGTGCCGCCTCGACGCAAGAAAACGTCAGCGTCCCCTCTCCGACCGCGATACGCCATGTGCCGGCGAGGTCGCACCGCTCGGGCAGCAGCTCAGCCGCCGCGCGGAAATGCCCGGTCAGCAGGCCGCTGTTTTCAAGCTCCGCCCGGTCCACGCCCATGGAGAGCGCCGCGGTTTCGTCCGCGTTTATCTCGACCGCGAGGCCCTGCGGCGTGAACGGCAGGTACCGCAGCAGAAAATTCGCAAGGTCGCTTTCGCTCAGCGTGGTGACGAGTGAAAGCTCGGGCTGTTCCTGCGGCTCGGGTTCGGTTTCGACCGGCGCTGTCCCATCGGGCGGCGTTTCGCTGTCCGCGCGGCTGACCAGCATCCGTCCGAGCATCAGCAGGCACAACAGCAGACACACGCCGAGAATGACGGTGTAGCGTGCGCTTTTCGGTTCGTCCATTGGTTTTCCTCCTTCCGGCTGACAGTTAAGTGTATGCCGTTCTGCGCGATTTTATACATAAAAAAGACTGCTCCAAACCGTTTTTTTCGGTCAGGAACAGTCTTTTCGTCTGTCTATCAGGGTTTATTTCGCGTCCTCGCGCCACTCGGCGAAGATATTCTCCGCGTCCTCGGCGCTTGCGGCTCCAAGCAGGCTGTTCGCCAGCTCGCGGCACTCCGCATACGAATGCGCCGCAAGGTCGGCCTTCGCCGCCGGGATAGCGGACGCGGACATCGAGAGGTTGGTAACGCCAAGGCCGCACAGCACGCTTGCCATGCCGGGCGTACCCGCCATTTCGCCGCACACGCCGCACTCGATGCCGTTTTCGTTTGCCGCCTTGGCCGTCATGGCGATGAGGCGCAGCACGCCCGGATGGAGCGGACGGTACAGGTAGGAGATTTTCTCGTTGATGCGGTCCACCGCGCAGGAATACTGAATGAGGTCGTTCGTGCCGATGGAGAAGAAGTCGGCCTCCTGCGCGAGGACGTCGGCGCAGACCGCCGCCACCGGGATTTCGACCATGATGCCGACCTTGACGTTCGGGTTATAGTCTACGCCCTCCGCGTCGAGCAGGTCGCGCGCCTCGCGGAGCACCTGCTTGGCGTTGCGCAGCTCATCGACCGAAGAAATCATCGGGAACATGATGCGCAAATCGCCGTACTGCGCCGCACGCAGCAGCGCACGCAGCTGCACGATGAACAGCTCGGTGCGGTCGAGGCAGATACGGATAGCGCGGTAGCCGAGGAAGGGGTTCTGCTCCTTCTCCAGGCCGAGCGCCGGAACCTCCTTGTCGCCGCCGATGTCGAGCGTGCGGATGATGACCGGACGGCCGTTCATGGTTTCGACCGCTTTCTTGTAGGCCTCGAACTGCTCCTCCTCACTCGGGAGGTCGGGGCGGTCCATGAACAGGAACTCGGAGCGGAACAGACCGACGCCCTCGCCGCCCATGTCCACAACGCGGACCGCGTCCGCCGGCGTGCCGATGTTGCCCTCGATGATGATGTGGTGTCCGTCGCTCGTTTCGCCCGGGCGGTCCTTGAACTCCGCGAGCATCGCGCGGCGTGCGTCGTCCTTTTCCTTCTTCTCCTCGAACGCCGCAAGCGTCGGCTCGTCCGGCTGTGCGATAAGCTCGCCTGCCGCACCGTCCAGCAGCAGCTCCATGCCGTCCGTGACGGGGTCGAGGCTGTCGCCCGCGCCCACGACCGCCGGAATGCCCATCGAGCGCGCCATGATGGCCGAGTGGCTCGTGCGGCCGCCGATTTTCGTGATGAAGCCGACCACCGGCTTGCCGCCCATCTTGGCGGTGTCGGACGGGGTGAGGTCGTTTGCGACCACGATGCACGGCTCGGTCACGCTGTCGAGCGGATTGTCCGCCACGCCCTTGAGGTTTTTGAGCACACGCATGGAAATATCTGCAATATCGGCAGCACGCGCCTGCATATATTCGTCGTCCATCGCGCGGAACATCGCCTGAAAGTTCTCGCTGTTGACCGAGCAGGCGTACTCCGCGCACACCTTTTCGTCCTCGATCATATTCGTCATGCCCTCGATAAAGTCCGGGTCCTCGAGCATCATCAGATGCGCGTCGAAGATTTCCGCCTCCTCGGGGCCGATGTTCTTTTCGGTTTCGTCGCGCAGCGCGGCAATCTGCTCTCCGGCCTTCGCCACCGCATCTGTCACGCGCTTTTTTTCGGCCTCGGTATCCGTAACCGCGGTCTTTGTAACCGTCAGATCAGCCTCCCGGATGACGAGCGCCTTCGCCCTCGCCAAGCCCTCGGAAACGCCGATCGCCTTGATTTTCAGCATAGCTTTTTCCTCCACTCATATTTTTCCCTGCGTACCGTTTTCCCTTACTTACGTTATTCCTTACAATTTTACCACTTCAATTTTACGGTATCTTGTTGCTTTCGTCAAGCAAAACATCGGCTTTTCAAAAAAATCTTTCGAAAAATGATATTTTCTATGCCATGCCGCCGTTTTTCTGCTATACTAAAAGCATATGTTATCCCTGTAAGGAGGACGATTCTCATGGCAAATCGCTGCACACGAATTCCCGAAATCATGATGCCCCGCGAGGGCACCGACCTGTCCAAATGGGCGGTCATCGCCTGCGACCAGTACACCTCTCAGCCCGAATACTGGGCGGAGACCGACCGCATCGTTGGCGACGCGCCGTCTACCCTGCGTCTGACCCTGCCCGAGGTCTACCTTGAGAACGCGGACGTTGCTTCGCACATCGAGCGCATCCACAAGACCATGCAGCAGTACGTTGCAGACGGCACGCTGCGCACGCTTCCGGCCGGTGTCGTGCTGACCGAGCGCTGGTCCGGCGGCTCCTGCCCGCGCCGCGGCATCGTTCTGGCTGTCGATCTTGAGGCTTACGAGTATACCCCGGGTTCGGCATCTCTTATCCGCCCGACCGAAAAGACGGTCGTTGAGCGCATCCCGCCCCGTCTGAAGGTGCGCGAGGGCGCGTGCCTTGAGCTGCCGCATATCATGATCCTCATCGATGACCCCAAGCGCCAGATCATCGAGCCGCTCTTTGCCAAGACCGACTCCTTCTCCAAGCTGTACGACACCGATCTCATGCAGAACGGCGGCCACATCACCGGCTGGTTTATCCCGAAGGGCGAGGACACCGACACCATCGAGGCCGGTCTGGAGGCGCTGTGCGACCGCGAGACCTTCAACGCGAAGTACGGCTGCACGGACGCGCAGGCGCTCCTCCCCTACGCAGTCGGTGACGGCAACCACTCCATGGCGACCGCAAAGGCTTACTGGGAAGAGGTCAAAAAGACCCTGACCCCCGAGGAGCAGGAGAATCACCCGGCCCGCTACGCCCTCGCGGAAATCGTCAACATCCATGACGAGAGCATCATCATCGAGCCGATCCACCGCGCACTCTTCGGCGTAGACGGCGAGGAGCTGCTGAAGTCGCTCACCGCGTTCTACGAGAGCGAGGGCTGCAAGGCGTATGTAACGGATACCGCGCCCGAAATCGAAAACGCGCACTTCTATCCGTTTGTTTCCGCCGAGAAGAACGGCGTGTTCGTTGTCGAGGACCCGAAGTGGGCCATCCCGGTCGCGACTATCCAGACCGGTCTGGACGCTTTCCTCGCCGAGCACAAGGACGTCAAGATCGACTTCATCCACGGCGCGGACGTTGTGGTTTCCCTCGCGGAGAAGCCGGGCAACTTCGGCTTTATCCTGCCGGACATCGCGAAGAACGACCTGTTCCGCGGCGTTGTCTTTGACGGCGTGCTGCCGCGCAAGACCTTCTCCATGGGCGAGGCGCACGAGAAGCGCTACTACCTCGAGGCAAAGGCTATCGTATAAAAATCAATCCATTTCTGAGGGCGCAGATGCAGCATCTGCGCCCTCTGTTTTCCAGTCGAGTACCGCTCTCCCCCGCTCCGCGCGGCACAGCACGAAGGCCGGCGCGAGGGCGAACGGCTCGTGCGGCGAAAACGGACAGGACAGGCAGACCCCGTTCTCCGTCCGCTCCGCGCTGACTGCGCCCGCCTCGATGAGCGCATCAAGCACTGCGTCCCCGGTACGCGGCGGCTCGATGCGCGGCGGCTCCACGCGCGGCGCGCTCTGCGGCTCCGGCGGTTCGGTGCGCGGCAGAGGCTTTTCGGCGAGATACACCCGCTCGGGTGTTTTTCCCTCCCACCCGGCGCGGTGCAGCGTTTCCGCCGAAAGATGCCGCGTAAGGCGCAGCCTGCCGCCCTGCGGCTCGGGCAGACCGACATAGAGCGTTCCCGCGCCCCCGCTTTCCGCGAAAACGCGCAGAATGCGCTCCCCGCAGCACACGCAGTCAAGCGTGACCTCCGCCCCGCGGCTGTCCGCACGCCAGTCAAGCGTTCCGACAGACGCTCCGTCAAATGTTACCTCTGCACGCATGGCGCACCCCCGTATTTCCAGACTTCCGCACCGCATAAAAAACGTGCCCGCGATTTTCAGCGGCGGGCTGAGGGCAGCCCGCCCTACGATGCAGCGAAAAGAAAGCGCATACCCTCGCAAAAAGGATATGCGCTCCACAGTCTTTTTATCCTTGCACTGAGCCCAGACCGAAGCTCACCGCCAGTGCCTCATCGACATGGCGCATTGCCCGCTCGTCGAGCGAACCCATCTTTTCGCGCAGGCGACGCTTGTCGAGGGTCCGTATCTGCTCGGTCAGGATGATGGAATCCCGCGTCAGGCCGTAGTTCGGTGCACCGACCGAGATATGCGTCGGCATTTTCGCCTTGTTCACCTGCGATGTAATGGCGGCAGCGATAACGGTCGGGCTGTACCGGTTGCCGACGTTGTTCTGCACGATCAGCACCGGACGCACTCCGCCCTGCTCGCTCCCGACCACCGGACTGAGGTCGGCGTAATAAATGTCGCCGCGTTTAATGCTGCTGTCCACGTTCCGTCACTCTCCGTAAATAGATTTGCGTTTTCTGTCCGCAAACCTATTGTCCCCACGCCGCCGAAAAATAAACGGCGCACGGCATGAAAAAAGCAGGGAGATTATGTTTCTCTCCCTGCTTCATCCTATGTTGCTTTAACCGATGTAGTACCTCGGCACGCGGCGGCTGACCGCGCACAGCACCTCATACGAAATCGTGCCGGCAGCCTCGGCAGCGTCCTCCGCCGTCCATCCGTCCGGGCCGAATACCGTCACCTCGTCGCCGCGGTGGACGTTCGCGCCCTCCGGAATGCGGACCATGCACATATCCATGCAGATGCGGCCGATAACGGGCGCGCGCTTTCCGTCCAGAATGACGTGCGCCTTGCCCGAGCCGGTGCGCAGATAGCCGTCCGCGTAACCCATCGAAATGACCGCCATACGGGTCGGCTCGGCGGTTTCGTAGGTTCTGCCGTAGCTGATGGTCGTGTGTGCCGGAATGTCGCGCACCTGGACGACTCTCGCCTTGACGGTCATCGCCGGCTTGAGGTCGAGCACGGGCGGCACTGAAGCGTCCGGGCGGTAGCCGTAGAGGATAATGCCCGCGCGGGTCATGGTGCAGTGCATCTGCTTGTAGGTCTGGATAGCGCCGCTGTTCGCGCAGTGGCGGAGCAGCAGGTCAAGGCCGGCTGCCGCCAGACCCTCGCACACGCCGCGAAAACGCTCGTACTGCATTTCGGTGTAGCCTTCGCCCGACGGCACATCCGCCACGGCGAAATGCGTGAAGATGCCCTCGCTTTTGAGGCCCGGCTTTTTCGCGCACTCGAGAATGCGGCGAACGGTCTCCTCGCGCTCCCACGACGGGAAGCCGATGCGCGTCATGCCGGTGTCGAGCTTGTAGTGCACGGTGATGTCGCGTCCCGTGCGGACGGCCGCCGCGGAGAGCAGCTCTGCGGTTTCCTCGTCGTAGACCGGCGCGGTGATGCCGTTTTCGGCGACCGTATCCATGTCGGCCTCGTCGATATAGCCGAGAATGATGATCGGCTTTTCGATGCCGTTTTCGCGCAGTTCAACGGCTTCCGGCACAGTCGCGACCGCGAAATACGGTGCGCCCATGCTCTGGAGCCGCTGCGCGACCTGCACGGCGCCGTGGCCGTAGCTGTCCGCCTTGACCACGCACAGCACGGGCGCTTTCGCGGCCTCGCAGATGACGCGGTAGTTATGTTCGATGGCACCGAGGTCGATTTCCGCCCAGGTGCGATGCTTGTTTGGCTGCATTTGTGTTCATCCCCTGATTTTCGGCGTTATCCGCCGTTTTCCTGATACGATGTAAACTGAATGCCGATTTCGCGCGTTCCGTCCACATAAAATTCGGCGCACACCGGCTGCATATTGTCCTCGCGCAGCCAGATCAGCTTTTCGATATTCCCCTCCGCGCTCCGGTAGCGCAGCGCGGTCAGGGCGGTTCCTTTGACGGTTTCGCGGTAAGTTTCATCCGGCCCGGCGTTTTTGAGCGCTGCAATCACGCTGAATACCGCATCGGCGGGCGTCAGTCCCGGCCGGACCGGCCGCGCGTCGTCGAGTGTTAAATCGTCATATTGCAGCGTAAAATCCGCCGTATCCGTTCCGGAAATGCGTCCCGCGACGCCCGCGACCGACTCGGGTGCGGTTATCGTAAAAACATCGGCATCCTCTTTATTATAGGCGTAATCCTGCTCGAACGCCATAGTAAATTCGTCGGTTTCGGATAAAATTTTCACGTGCGCGGAAAAGCCGTCCAGATTTTCGAAATGCGCACGCACCTCCTCGCTGCTGTTTCCGGTTTTTCCGCAGCCGCAGAGGAGTGCGGCCGTCAGCAGCACAGGCATCCATTTTTTCAGCTTACCACTCCCTCGAGTTGTATCGGCGCGTCACCTCGGGCAGGCAGGCGAGCAGGTCGGTCGGCGTCATGCCGTATTCGCCGAAGCGGTTCGCCGCAAGGTCGCCTGCCGCGCCGTGCAGCCATGCCGCCGCGCACGCGGCCTCCACCGCGTCCAGTCCCTGCCCGATAAGCGACACGAGCATGCCCGCGAGGGTATCGCCGCTGCCGCCCTTCGCCATGCCGGGGTTGCCCGTGTGGTTGCGGAACAAGCGCCCGTCGTGCGCGGCGATGAGCGTGCGGTGGCCCTTGTAGAGCACGGTGCAGCGGTTCTCCTGCGCGAAAGCGCGAAGCTCCTCGGGCGACACCTGCTTTCTGCCGGAAAGACGCGCAAATTCCCCGGCGTGCGGCGTCATGACGAGCGGTTTCGCCGTCCGCCGCAGTATATCCTTATGCTGCGAGAGCGCAAATATGCCGTCCGCGTCCAGAACGACCTGACACGCCGCTTTTTGAAGCAGCGTGCATACGACTTCCGTCACCTCGTCCGAGCGCCCGATACCGCAGCCGATGAGCAGCGCGTCCGCGCGTTCGGTGAGCGCCAGCAGCTGCGGCAGCGCCTTTTTCGAGAACAGGCCGTCCTCGCCGCACGGCATCGGCCGCACGACAGGCTCGCTGAGCTTGACCGCAAGAACGGGCCACGCCTTTTCCGGCGCCGCGAGCGTCACCACGCCGCTTCCCATGCGCACCGCGCCCTGAGCGGCGAAATACGCCGCGCCCGTGTATCCCGCCGAGCCGCACACGCACAGAATGCGGCCGTAGTCGTTTTTGTTGGTTTCGGGGTCACGCGGACGGATCACACTGTCCACGAACGCCTGATCGATTTCTATCATATTGTTTCCTCTCAATGCGAAGCTGACGCCGCAGAAGCGGCCTATTCGTGCGCGGCGTCGATCGCGAGCACAACCGCAAGCGCCAGCGTTTCGTTTTTCGGATCGGCAATGTCGAGTGCGTAGCAGTCGCCCCACGTGAACCACTCCTTGGAGAGCGACACGATTTCCCGGCCGTTCTGCGTGATACGGTACTCATGCGACCAGAAATCGCCCTCAATTGTCCAGTCAAGTCCCTCGATTTCATACTTTTCGTAGAAAAACGTGAAACGCTTGACAATCTCGGCGCACTTCCTGCCGTCGATGTACACAAAAAAGCGCGGCATGAAGCTGGACACCTTTTGCTGAATAAAAGCTGCTTCCCGTCCGTTTACATCGGTCACGTGCAGCTTTTTGCCCCACGAAAACAGTTCGCCCTCGACGTAGTATTTATCCGCGCCGTTCTCATCGAACACGGTAAATCGGTCCACCCATGAGAACGCCTTTTGCCTGATACATAATTTCATGTCCATCCTCTCCTTTGCTTACAGCATAACATGGCGTTTCTCCATCGTCAAGCACGGAACGTTCCGGCGTTTTTCCGCATAGACTGCAAGGGAGCGTGAGAAAAATGGCAATCAAGATTTTTATCGACCAGGGGCACAATCCGAGCGGCCCGAACACCGGCGCGGAGGGGAACGGCCTTGTCGAGCAGGACATTACCTACGCCGTCGGGCAGTATCTCGCGGAGCTTCTCCGCGCCGACCCGCGGTTCGAGGTGCGGCTGAGCCGCAATGCGCCGGACGAAATCCTCGGCACGAGCAACGCGACCAGCCTCGCTGCCCGCGTGCAGGCGGCAAACGACTGGCCGGCGGATTACTTCATCAGTATTCACTGCAACGCGAATGAGAACCCGGCCATCAACGGCACCGAGGTCTACGTCTATCAGGAGGGCACGCAGGCTTACTGGCTTGCGCAGCACGTGCTGCGCGGCATCGTCTGCCGCACCGGCACACGCGACAACGGCGTTCGCGTCCGTCCGAGCCTTTACGTTCTGCGGCGCACAAAAATGCCGGCCATTCTCGTGGAGCTGGCCTACCTTACGAACGCCGGGGACGCGCGGCGGCTCGAAACCGACCCCTTCGGCTTCGCGCAGGGCATCATGAACGGCATTCTCGCCTATTTCGCCTGAAAACACAAAAAGACCTTCCCCTGTCAACGGAGAAGGTCTTTCTTATTCGATTATCGGAAGTTTTTTCGACAGTAAGGTTAAAATCCGCCGTCCACTCCCAGCACCTGCCCGGTGACGAAGGACGCCTTTTCCGAGCAGAGATATACGATGCTGTCCGCAACTTCGTCTGCGCGGCCGACACGTTCGAGCGGCGTTTCGTCCGCCAGCGACTGCATGACGTCCTCGCCGTGCATCGCGTTCATGTCGGTGTCAATGACGCCGGGGGCGACACAGTTGACGCGGATGCCGCTCGGCCCAAGCTCGAGCGCAAGCGACTTCGCAAGGCCGATGAGCGCCGCCTTGCTTGCGGCGTAGTGGCTCTCGCAGGACGCGCCCCGCTCGCCCCACATGGACGAAACGATGACGATACTCCCCTTCTGCCGGTGCAGCATATCCGGAAGCACTGCGCGGACCGCGCGAACCGCCCCCATCAGGTTGACGTTCAGCATATGGAGCCATTCCTCGTCCGAAATGTCCTGAAACAGCTTCTGCTGCGCGATACCGGCGTTGCAGACGAGCGTATCAATAGCGCCGCAGGCTTCGCGTGCCGCCTGAACCGCCCGCTCGACCGCGTCCCTGTCCGCGCTGTCCGCCGGAAGCGCGAGTGCGCCGGTTTCAGTCGCCAGTGCGTCCGCCTTATCTTTCCGCGCCGCATAGGTGAACGCCGTCGGCCGGCCCTCCTTGCAGAACGCACGGACGCACGCTGCGCCGATGCCGCGCGAGCCGCCGGTGATGAAAACCGAACCCATCAGATAGCGACCGTCTGCTGTGCCTCGAACAGGCACTGGTTGAGGTCCTTATGCTTCGCCAGACCTTCCTCGATGTCAATGTCGGTAACGAGGTTTGCGTCCGATACGATAACGCGGTTGGTCTTGCCCTCCATCAGTGCGCGGACTGCGGCGTAGCCCATGCGGGTCGCCATAACGCGGTCCATCGCCGACGGGGAGCCGCCGCGCTGAATGTGGCCGAGGATGGTAACGCGGGTGTCGATTCCGGTCGCCTCGTGGATCTGGTCTGCAACCTCCTGTGCGGAGCCGTAGCCCTCTGCGACGATGATGATGTGGTGGTTGCGGCCCTTAATGCGGCCGATGCGCATTTTCTCTACGATGTCAACGTCAAAGTCCAGCTGACGCTCGGGCAGGCAGATCGCGGTCGCGCCGACAGCGCAGCCGACCTGAAGCGCGAGATGACCGGCGCGGCGGCCCATGACCTCAACGACCGAGCAGCGCTCGTGCGACTGCATGGTGTCGCGCAGCTTATCGATGCACTCGATAGCGGTGTTGCACGCGGTATCGAAGCCGATGGTGTAGTCGGTGCACACGATGTCGTTGTCGATGGTGCCCGGCACGCCGATGCACGGAACGCCCTTGCGCGAAAGCGCCTGCGCGCCGCGGAACGTACCGTCGCCGCCGCAGCAGATGAGGCCGTCGATGCCCAGATACTTGCAGGTGTCGGCCGCCTTCTGGAGACCCTCCTCGGTCATCATTTCCTTGCAGCGTGCAGTGTACAGCATGGTGCCGCCCTTGCGGATGATGCCGTCAACGCTGCGCGCGCCCATCTCGATGATGTCGCCGTTGATCAGGCCGCTGTAGCCGCGGCGGATGCCGAGGACGGAAATATCATTTGCCGACGCGCTTCGAACGACCGAACGGATGAGTGCGTTCATGCCCGGTGCGTCGCCGCCGCTTGTAAGTACGCCAATTCTTCGAATCTGCTTTTCCATAGAGAAAGCCTCCTTCAGTGTGCTGTGAGAGCAGCCTGTGTTTTTTCTTGCTGCGGCTGCCCCTTCCCCTCTTTACATTTTTTGAGATATGCCGCCTGCCGGACTGCGTTATCTCAAACATATACCTATTTTATTATAACATCATCATCGCTCAAGAGGAAGCGTAATTTTTGCAAAATATTTTCGTCCGGCTCACACCACAGACGGCGCGAGAGCAGCGTCTTTTTTTTCGTGTCGAGCGGATAGAGGTAGACCGGCGTATTGCCCGGGCGGGTCGAGAGCACAGCGCGGACGCCCGGCCACTTGACGCCCGAAAGGCTGTCGAGGCGGATGTACAGCTTGTGCTTCGCCATTTTCGCCGCCTGTTCGTCGGTAAACACGCTCTGTGCGGAGTTTTTCGCCGTGGAAATCATGCTGACCGTGCTTTCGTTCAGCGGCTGCGCCTCGTTCAGCAGCAGCTTGGGCGCTTCTTCCTCGCGTGCGTCGATGCGGCCGGTGAGCAGCACCGCGCTGTCTGCGGTGAGGTAGGCGCCGCACTGCTGGAGCGATTTCGGGAACACAACAAGCTCGATGGACGCGGTGTCGTCCTCGACGGTCACATAGGCCATCATCGAGCCGTTCTTGGTGGATTTGAGCTTTACCGCCGTCACGACGCAGGCGAGCCGCACGGTCATGCCGTCCTTGTAGACCGGGTTCTGGCTCTCGCCCGCGAGGTCGTCGATGATTTTATGAACCGGAACCGCGTCCGCCTTTTTCGCAAGGTCGCGGTATTCGTCCATCGGATGCCCCGACAGATAAAGTCCGGTCGTTTCCTTCTCCATCGAGAGCAGCTCGCGCTTGGACACCTCGGGAATATCGGGCAGGGCGATCTGCGTGTCGCGCACCGCGTCGTTGCCCATGCCGAACAGGTCCATCTGACCCTCGATGTTCTTCTTTCGGTTCTGCGCAATGGCATCGACCACCGAGCCGCACACGCGCAGCAGCTGGCTGCGGCGGCAGCCCATCGAGTCGAACGCGCCTGCCTTGATGAGGCTTTCAAGGGCGCGGCGGTTGAGTTCGCGGTCGTACATCCGCTCACAGAAATCCTGGAACGAAACGAATTTTCCGTTCTTCTCGCGCTCCTCGACCAGCTGCTTCATGAACGAGCGGCCGACGCCCTTGACGGCGGCAAGGCCGAAGCGAATGTCGTCCCCCGCGACCGAAAAGCTGTCGTAGGACAGGTTGACGTCGGGCGGCTGCACCGCAATGCCCATTTCGCGGGCGGTCTGGATGTACTCCGAAATCTTCTCGGAAACATCGAGCACGCTCGTCAGAAGCGCCGCCATATATTCGCGCGGATAGTGGCATTTAAGGTAGGCGGTGCGGAAAGAAACCACCGCGTAGCAGACCGCGTGCGCCTTGTTGAAGGCGTAGTTCGCGAAGTCCATGATCTCGTCAAACAGGCTTGCAGCGACCGCTTCGGGCACGCCGCGCTTGATCGCGCCGTCAATGCCAAGCTCCTCGTTGCCGTGGATGAAGTTGACGCGCTCCTTTTCGAGCTCCTTCATCTTCTTTTTACTCATCGCGCGGCGCACCATATCCGCCTTGCCGAGCGAATAGCCGGCGAGCGACTGGAACACCTGCATGACCTGTTCCTGATAGATCATGCAGCCGTAGGTGACGCCTAAAATCGGCTCAAGCAGCGGATGCTTGTAGGTCACCTTTTCCGGGTGGTGGCGGCACTCGATGTAGCGCGGAATGGACTGCATCGGGCCGGGGCGGTAGAGCGCCACGACTGCGGTGATGTCCTCGATGGACTGCGGCCGCAGACCGGTGACAACGTTAGTAATGCCCGCGCTTTCCAGCTGAAATACGCCCATGGTCGAGCCTTTTCCGAGCATTTCATAGGTCGCGGGGTCGTTCATGTCCACCGTTTCGATGGAGAAATCCGGCGTGTGGCGGCGGATCATCTTCTCTGCGTCCGCAATGACCGTGAGGTTGCGCAGACCGAGAAAGTCCATCTTGAGCAGACCCAGCTCCTCGATGGTCACCATCGTGAACTGCGTTACCATCTGGTCGCCGTTGCGCGAGAGCGGCACATAGGTATCGACCGGGTCCTTCGTGATAACGACGCCGGCGGCGTGGGTCGAAGCGTTTCGCGGCATGCCTTCGAGCTTTCGCGCGGTGTCGATGAGCTCGCGCACCTGCGGCGTGCCGTCGTACATCTTTTTCAGCTCCGCGTTGACCGAAAGCGCCTTTTCGATCGTCATGTGAAGCTCGTTCGGCACCTGCTTGGCTACCGCGTCCACGTCGTTGTACGGAATGTTGAGCGCACGGCCGACATCGCGTATCGCGCCCCGCGCCGCCATCGTGCCGAAGGTGACGATCTGCGCGACACGATCTTTGCCGTACTTGCGCGTAACGTACTCGATGACCTCGGGACGGCGGACGTAGCAGAAATCGACGTCGATATCCGGCATGGAGACGCGCTCCGGGTTGAGGAAGCGTTCGAAATAGAGCGAATAGTGGATGGGGTCGAGGTCGGTGATGCCGAGGCAGTAGGAAACGATGGAACCCGCCGCCGAGCCGCGTCCCGGGCCGACCGGAATGCCCTGACTCTTGGCGTAGCCGATGAAGTCGGAAACGATGAGGAAGTAATCGACAAAGCCCATCTTGGAAATCATGTCGATTTCGTATTGCAGGCGCTTCTTTACCGTGCCGTCGTCGTCCGGATAACGCCGCTTGAAGCCCTCGTCGCACAGCTTCTGGAGGTATCCGAGCGAGGTATAGCCTTCCGGGACGTCGAATTCGGGCAGGTGATACTTGCCGAACTCGAAATCCACGCGGCACCGCTCCGCGATTTTTACCGTGTTCGCGAGCGCCTCCGGGTGCTCCGGGAAGAGCGCCGCCATTTCGTCCGCGTCCTTGATGTAGAACTCCTGCGTTTCGAACTTCATGCGGGTCGGGTCATCGACCGTCTTGCCCATCTGAATGGCCATCAGGATGTCCTGCGTGCGGGCGTCCGCGCGGGTCAGGTAGTGCGCATCGTTCGTCGCAACGAGATCGAGATTCAGCTCTTTCGCCAGCTGATACAGGCCCTCGTTTACCTTTTTCTGCTCTTCGATGCCGTGGTCCTGAATTTCGAGATAGAAATGCTCGCGGTCGAAGATTTCGAGGAACTGCTCGCAGATTTCGTAGGCTTCGTCCATGTTGCCGTTCGCAATCGCGCGGGGAATCGCGCCCGCAAGGCACGCGGACATACAGATAAGTCCCTCGCTGTGCTCGCGCAGCAGCTCCATGTCGATGCGCGGCTTCATGTAGAAGCCTTCGGAAAACGCGAGCGACACCATATGAATGAGGTTTTTGTAGCCGGTCATGTTCTCGCACAGCAGGATAAGATGGCTGTGCCACTCGCCGTTGATATAGCCGCGGTCGTGGCGCGAATGCGGCGCGAGATAGACCTCGCAGCCGATGACCGGGTGAATGCCCTTCGCTTTGCAGGCGCGGTAGAAGTCGATTACGCCGTACATGACGCCGTGGTCGGTCAGCGCACAAGAGGTCTGGCCGAGGGCGGCGACACGGTCCACGAGCTGTTCGATGCGGCACGCGCCGTCAAGCAGGCTGTATTCACTATGCACATGCAGATGGGCAAACGGTACCATTTAGTTCTCCTTTGCAGCAAATTCGGTGATTTTTTTCAGCCGGTGGCTGAGTCCCGGCTTGGAGATGGGCGGGTCAAAGCGCCGCGCAAGCTCGGTGAGGCTGTCGGTCGGATACCGGAGCCGCAGCCGCACGGTTTCGCGCAGGCTTTCCGGAAAGGCGTCCTCCCCGCCCCCTTTGAGAACGCTCTGGATCGCGGCGATCTGCCGCGCGGAAGCGTCCGCCGCCTTGACGAGGTTCGCAGTCTCGCAGTTGACCTGGCGGTTTATCGTGTTGCGGAGGTTCTTCTCGACCTTCGCCTGCATCAGCTCCATCGCGGCGTGGGGGGCTCCGATGCGCGTGAGGAAGTCCTCGACGCTCGCGCCGTCCTTGAAGTAGAGCAGCAGCGCGTTCGCCCGCTTCGCCTGCTTGGGTGACAGACCGAGGTCGAGCATCAGGCTGGTTTCCTCGCCCACAAGGCTCTGGTGCGTGCTTTTCAGCTCCAGATGGCTCTTTTTATCAGGTCCCGCGACCGTTCCGGCCATGAGGAACGCGCCGCGCAGAAAGGCCGCGATGCAGCAGTCCTCCTCCATGACGTTCCGGTTTAAGTGATAAGTGATGTGGCTTTTTCGGTCGTAGCCGAGCGCATCAAAAATGCGGCCGATGCGCGATGCGTCGTCGATGACGATCTGCTGCTTGCGGCCGCACTTCTCCGCCTCGCTCTCCACGAAGAACGCTCGCTGGAGGAGCGCCTGCAAGCGGCGCACCACGACCGCGTTCTCGGCGGAAAGGCGGATCTCCCTGTGCGAAAAGACCGAGGCGTGAAGCAGTGCGCCGTAGGCCTCCGCACGGGTGCAGCACGCCCGGTTCATGGAAATGCCGCACAGTTCGTTTTTAACTTCGGTGGAAAATGACATGTATGATAACTCCGTTTCTGCGGCGCTCCGCAGACGGGAGCCTTCCTTTATCGTTGGTAATCGCGGTGCATGGTGACAACGCCGTATTCGCGGCCGCGCAGATGCTCGCTGAGCGCTTCCGCGATGGCAACCGAGCGGTGCTTGCCGCCCGTACAGCCGACGCTGATGATGAGGTTGGCCTTGCCCTCCGCCATGTAGCGCGGGAGCAGGAAGTCGATGAGCGTGGTCAGGTGACGCATGAGCACGTCGGCCGTGCCGCCCTGAAACACATAATCACGCACCTCGGGGTCGGTGCCGTTGCGCTCGCGCAGGCTCATCTCGTAATACGGGTTGGGCAGGAAGCGTACATCGAATACGAGGTCGCTTTCGGGCGGAATGCCGTACTTGAAGCCGAAGGACTGCACGATGACCTCGAATACCTCGCCGCTCTCCGTGCCGGAGAACAGGGCGAGCAGCCGCTCACGCAGACCGGCGGCGGAAAGGCCCGTGGTGTCCACCACGAAATCCGCGCGGTTGCGCAGCGCGGACAGCATCGTGCGCTCCTTTTCGATGGCGGCCGTCATGGAAACGCCCTTGTCCATCAGCGGATGCTTGCGGCGCGTTTCCTTGTAGCGGCGGATGAGCGTCGCGGTGTCCGTGTCGAGAAACAGAATGCGGTAGTCGCAGCCCATGTCGCGGATGGAATCGAGCGAGTCGAAAAGCTGCTGAAAATCGCCGCCCGCACGCACGTCGGTCACAAGCGCCACGCGCTCGTACTTCTCGGTCGCGGCCAGACATATCTCCGCGAAGCGCGGAATGAGCGCGATCGGCAGATTATCCACGCAGTAATAGCCGAGATCCTCCAGCGTCGCAACCGCGCGGCTCTTGCCTGCGCCGGACATACCGGAAACGATCAGAAAATACATAATTCCATCCTCCTTGCCCATGTTCAGCGGGATTTCTCCCGTTTATTTTACAATGCGCACCTCGCACTCAAGCTCGACGCCAAACTGCGTTTCGACGCGCTCCTGCACCAGCTCGATGAGGCGCAGCATATCATCGCAAGTCGCGCCGCCCCGGTTGATGAGGAAGCCGGCGTGCTTTTCGGAAACCTGCGCCGCGCCGACCGATACGCCCTTGAGTCCGGCCTGCTCGATGAGCTGACCCGCGAAGTGCCCCTCCGGGCGCTTGAAGGTCGAACCGGCGGACGGGAAGTTCAGCGGCTGCTTGTTGCGGCGGCGCTGCGCAAAGTCGTTCATCTTGTCGAGAATGGCGGCGGAGTCGCCCGGCTGCAAACGCAGCACCGAGCGGATGACCGTCCAGTCCGGGTGGTCGCGGAAAATGCTGCGGCGGTAGCCGAAGCCGTGCTCCTCGCCGCGCAGTGTGTGCAGATTGCCCTCGACGTCCAGATATTCGGTCGTTTCCACGATGCCTGCCATCTGGCCGTCATACGCGCCCGCGTTCATGAAAACCGCGCCGCCGAGGCTGCCCGGAATGCCGCCCGCGAACTCCGCGCCGGTAAGACCGGCCCGCTGCGCCCGGCGTGCGATGCGGCTGAGAAGCGCGCCTGCTTCGGCGGTCAGGGTGTTGTCGTCCTCGCCCACGCGAACCTCGTCCACATCTGCGGTGCAGACGACCGCGCCGCGCACGCCCTCGTCGGATACGAGAATGTTCGAGCCGTTGCCGAGCAGCAGCATGGGCACGCCCTGTGCGCGCAGCACATCGAGCGCCCCGATCAGCTCCTTTCGCGTCTTGGGCAGAATGAAAAGGTCGGCCGGGCCGCCGATGGAAAACGTCGTGTGACGGCGCATCGGCTCGTTGACCAGAATATCTATTTCCGGGGCGGTTTCGCGCAGCGCCGCCGCGCAGCCCTTGAGATCGTTCAGCATGATAAAATTCCTCCAGCATAAAGCCTGTTGAAAAGCGCAGGACCACGTTACGCGGCGGGGTGAGGTCACCCCGCCCTACGGTGACGAGCATGAAAAAGCCTTACCAACAGACGGATATTTAAAAACAGTATGCCCCTCCTGCCGGCGCATACCGAAGAAAATTCCAAGTAAACGAGCGATACACGCAGTACGCACTCGTACAAAGTATATTATAGCAAAAACACAGCTCCGGTGCAATTACCGCAATCCAAAAAATCGCACCAAAGCAAGAAAAAAGCATCCGAGTTTCCCCCGGATGCTTCGCGCGTGCCAGGCGCGCGCAATCCCCTGCCGCCTTCCGGCGAAGCCGGAACAGGCAGGGCAGGCCTGCCGCAGCAGGCCGCATAAAATTCCCCATAAAAGTCCAGCTCTGCCGGACTTTTATCCCTCTGCCTCGGGACACGTGTCCCGAGCCGCCCCTGCCGTGCAGGGGCGAGGGGGTTATCGCCCCCGGTTTCTCCGGAACCGGGGGCGTATCTAAGGGGGACAGCGTCCCCCTTAGAAGGCGAAGGCCTCAGCCGAGCCACACTTCCTCGTGCTCGCCCTTTCTCGGCCGTCCGAGCAGCAGCTTGATGCCGTCCTGCGCGGACATTCCGCCGTAGAGAACGCCGTACATCGCCTCGGTAATTGGCATGGAAACGCCCTGCTGCTTGGCAAGGTGATAGCCTGCCTCGGTCGCGTAGTAGCCCTCGACCGTCGCGCCGACTTCCGCCATCGCCTCCTGCGCCGTCGCGCCCTTGCCGATGAGGATGCCCGCCCGGCGGTTGCGCGAGTGCATCGAGCAGCAGGTAACGATCAGGTCGCCCACGCCGGACAGACCCGCAAAGGTTTCCTGCTTCGCGCCGAGCTTGACGCCCAGACGGGCGATCTCGGTCAGGCCGCGCGTCATGAACGCCGCCTTGGAGTTGTCGCCCAGACCCAGACCGTCCGAAATGCCCGCGCCGAGCGCAATGATGTTCTTGAACGCGCCGCCAAGCTCGCAGCCGATGATGTCGAACGAGGTGTAGACGCGGAAATTCGTTTCGTTCATGAACGCTTCCTGCGTCAGCTCCGCCGCCGCGCGGCTCTCGGACGCCGCAACGATCGCGGTCGGAATGCCGCGTGCGACCTCCTCCGCGTGGGTCGGGCCGGTCAGCGCAACGACCGGATTGCGTCCATCAACCGCGCGGGTGATGGTTTCGGAGAAGCGGCAGTAGCCGTTTTTCGAGTCCAGACCCTTGCCGACGTTCACGAGCACCGTGCCCGGCTTTACGATGGACGCGAGCTTCTCCGCCGTCGAGGCGACCGCGAACGACGGGACCGCCAGCACGACAAGCTCGGCGTCCTTTGCGCCCGCCATATCGGTCGTGATCTCGATGCCGTCCGGAATGATGACGCCCGGCAGCAGCTTTTCATTGCAGCGCTCGCGGTGCAGCAGGTCGCACTCCGCCTGCTGATACGTCCACGAGGTCACTTCATGTCCGTTCTGGTGCAGCAGCATCGCGAGCGCAATGCCCCAGCCGCCGGTACCCAGTACAAAAACCTTCATTTCGCGTTCTCCTCTCAGTCAGACATGGTTTTCTTGCTCTTGAAGGAAAATTTGTTTTCCTTGCCGTGGATAATTCGTCCGATGTTGGAGCGGTGCATGAATACGACGACCGCCGCCATGCCGAACGCCATCGCGGTCAGCACCGGGTCGCGATAGAATACCCACGTGGTAATGGGAAAGCTGATCGCGCCCAGAATCGAGCCGAGCGAGATCCATTTTGTCAGAGCGACCGCAAGGACGAACAGAAGAAACGCGATGCCGAACACGCGCCAGTCGAAGAACGCGAGCATGACCGCGCCGACGAGCACGCCCTTGCCGCCCTTGAAGCCGAAGTACAGCGGAAACATATGGCCGAGAATGACGAAGATGCCTGCGGTCAGCTTGCCGACAGGGCCCGCAAGCACCATGCCGATGGAAACCGCCGCCGCGCCCTTGGCGATGTCGCCGAGCAGAACAAGCAGCGTCTTTTTCGCACCCATCGTGCGGTAGGCGTTGGTCAGTCCCGCGTTTCCGCTTCCGTAATTTCGAATATCCTTACCGAGTGTCAGCTTGCTGACGATGATAGCAAAGCTCAGCGAACCGAGCAGGTACGCGCAGACCGCAATGATCGCAAAATGCGTAAGTGTCATGACGTTTTCCCCCAGAATTTAGTTTTTCGGCCAGGATAGCAGTTTATCCCTTGTCGCCGCGCTCGCGCACGACCATGCGCACCGGCGTGCCGGTCAGGCCGAACACCTCGCGGATCTGATTTTCCAGATAGCGCTGATACGAGAAATGGAACAGGCGCGCATCGTTGCAGAAGCAGACGAAGGTCGGCGGGCAGGTCGATGCCTGCGTCATGTAGAAGATACGCAGACGGCGGCCCTTGTCCGTCGGCGGCTGCACGCGCGCGGTCGCCTCGGCGAGAATCGCGTTCAGGCGGCCGGTCGGGATACGCATATGGTTCTGCTCGTAGACCTCGTGGATGAGCGCGAACAGCTTGTCCACGCGCTGACCGGTCTGCGCCGAGATGAACAGCACGGGCGCGTAGGGCATATACGCCAGGCCCTCACGCACGCGGAGCGTATACTCCTTCATGGTGGAGCCGTCCTTCTCGACGAGATCCCATTTGTTGACGACGATGATGCACGCCTTGCCTGCGTTATGCGCCTCGCCGGCAACCTTGGTGTCCTGCTCGGTGACGCCCTCGGTCGCGTCGATCATGATGACGCAGACGTCCGCACGCTCGACCGCGAGCAGCGAGCGCATGACCGAGAACTTCTCGATTTTCTCGTCCACCTTGCTCTTCTTGCGGATGCCGGCGGTGTCGATAAAGGTGAACTTGCCGCGCGCATTGTCCACGTCGGCGTCTACGCTGTCGCGCGTCGTGCCGGCAACGTTCGAAACGATAACACGCTCCTCGCCCAGCACACGGTTGAGCAGGCTGGACTTGCCGACGTTCGGCTTGCCGATGAGGGCAACACGGATGCGGTCGGTGTCCTCTTCCTCCTCGTCTGCCGCCGGGAAGTGCTCGTAGGCTGCGTCAAGCAGCTCACCTACACCGTAGCCGTGCAGAGCGGAAATGCCGAACGGCTCGCCCAGACCGAGGTTGTAGAACTCGTAAAATTCCGCCGGGGGATCGCCCGGCTTGTCACACTTGTTGACCGCGAGAACGATCGGCTTGCCCGAGCGCAGCAGCATGGACGCAACGTCCTGGTCGGCGGCGGTAACGCCCGTGCGCAGGTCGGTGATGAGGATGATAACATCCGCGTGCGAAATCGCCGTTTCCGCCTGAAGGCGCATGAACTGCAAGATTTCGTTATCGTTGGACGGCTCGATGCCGCCGGTGTCGATTACGGTGAAGTCGCGGCCGCGCCAGTCGCTGTCCGCGTACAGGCGGTCACGGGTAACACCCGGCGTGTCCTCGACGATGGACAGGCGCTTGCCTGCCAGACGGTTGAAAAGCTGCGATTTGCCGACGTTCGGACGGCCCACGATCGCAACGATAGGTTTTGCCATAGGTTTTCCCTCCCTCAGGTTCAGTTTACCTCATTTTCTCAAACAGCGCAATTTAATTTGCACCGTTTTCACAGAAAAACACAATTTTTAACGTAAAGTCATTTAGGGCAATACCGCATAATTGGACAAGAGCGATTTGCCTTAACGAAGTTGCAGCCCGCATTTGTAGAAGCAATCGAAATTTTCGACTTTTTGAACAGACCCACATAAAAAAATGAGGAAAGCGTTGCTGCCTTCCCCATTTTTCTGTTCTGTTTGAGCTTTACGCTTCCTTAACGGCGACAACCTCACGGCCATTGTAATAGCCGCAAGCCTTGCACATTCTGTGCGCCAGCTTCATCTCGCCGCACTTCGGGCACTTGCTCATGCCGGGCAGGTCCAGCTTCCAGTGGGAGTTACGACGCTTATCGCGACGAGCCTTAGAAATCTTTCTCTTAGGTACTGCCATGGTGGATACACCTCCTACTCAAATCTTGTTAAAATAAAATGAAAACAAAAATCAGTTGCCCTTGTCGTTATCGAGCAGGGCGCGCAGCGCGGCAAAACGGGGGTCGATCTGCTTTTTATCACAATCGCAGTCGGTCACGTTACGGTCGGCGCCGCAGTGCGGACAGAGGCCTTTGCAGTCCTCTTTGCACAGATAGGTCATCTGTACCTGCAGGATCAATGCCGGCACAAGTACGTCCGCAGGATCCACGCTGTCGCCGGTCAGCACGAAAAGATCGTCCTCTTCCTCGGCCTCAGGGTCATCGGAGAGGATCGTATCGACCTCCGCCTCAAGCGGAATGTCGAGCGGTTTCAGACAACGGGCACACTCGGTGGAGTACACCGTTTTGATGCTGCCCTTCAGGCGCAACACGCCGCTCTCATTCGATACCTCGCCTTCCACATAGACGGGACTCTGAAAAGGATTTCTGCCGTACATCTTCTCGTCTTTCAGGTCGATGACCTCGGAGAACGGAAGAACGGCATGATGCAGCGCATTCAGCTTTTTTAACTCAATCTTCATGTCAACCTCACATGGTACTAAAACAGTATACTACAAGTAATCATTCTTTGTCAACTGATTTTTGCAGCAAAAGCGTATTTTATTGTTTTTGCCGCAGCTCTTCCCTTTTTTCTATAAATACGATATACTGTTTATACCTGTATAACGCATAAAAAAGAAAAGGAACTTTACTTTGAGAGAATATTATATCACAAAAAACGACAGCGGGCAACGCCTGAATAAATTTTTGGAAAAAGCCGTGCCGAATCTTTCGGGCGGCATGATGCACAAGTATCTGCGTCTCAAGCGCATCAAGCTCAACGGCAAGCGCACCGAGGCCTCGTGCAAGCTCGCCGAGGGCGACCTGCTCCAACTCTATATCAACGACGAATACTTCGAAACCGTGCGCGAGGAAGAGGCGTTCCGCCGCATCAAGACGCCGCGCCTCACCGTCGTCTACGAGGACGAGAATATCCTGCTCGCAGACAAGGCGCCGGGCATGGTCGTGCACGCGGACGAAAAGGGCGACACCGACACGCTCATCGCCCACATTCAGGCGTATCTCTATCAGTCGGGCGCGTGGGACCCGGAGGACGCGGCTTCGTTCGCTCCGGCGCTCTGCAACCGCATTGACCGCAACACCGGCGGCATCGTCATCGCCGCGAAAACCGCCGAGGCGCTGCGCATCCTGAACGACAAGATCAAGGAGCACGAGCTGAAAAAGAAATACGTCTGCGTGGTGCTCGGCAGACCCGAGCCGCCGCGCGGCCGCATCGAAAACTTCCTGCGCCGCGACGAAAAGCGCAAGCAGGTCACGCTCCACGACCGTCCGGTCCCGGGCGCCAAGACCGCGAAAACCATCTACCGCACGCTCGCCTCGGCAAAGGAGCTGTCGCTCGTCGAGTGCACGCTGCTCACCGGCCGCACCCACCAGATCCGCGCCCACATGGCGTCCATCGGCTGTCCGCTGCTCGGTGACGGCAAGTACGGCCGCGGCGACCGCAACCGCGCCTTCGGTGAAAGCGGCCAGCTGCTCTATTCCTACGAGCTGACCTTCGCGTTCGAGAGCGATGCCGGGGCGCTGCAATACCTCAACGGAAAGACCTTCCGGGTAAAGGATATTGCGTTCGTCAAGAAATATTTCCCGAATTACCGCTTCTAAAGAGAAAAACCGCTTCGATGCTTATCTGTTCGCATCGAAGCGGTTTTTTTCTGTCTTGTTACGTGAACTCAGCCGGCGAATAGGTGCCGTCCTGAATTTCCTGTGCGACCTTGCTGCTCAGGCCGTTGTAGACCACGCCCGGTTCGAGCGTGATGCCGTGAATTGCGGCCAGCTGCGAAACCGTAACGAACGCATAGGTCTTGTCCGTGCGTGCCTGAAGCTCGTCGATCGCGGCGAGTGCGCCCTTCACCGAAGTCGGGTACAGGTCGTGCATCAGAACAACATCGCCGTCGCCTGCCTGCTCCACGATGACCTGCTTTACGTGCTCAGCATCGCGGTACTTCCAGTCCTCGGTGTCCACGCTCCAGTTGATGATCGGGTAGCCGAGCTCCTTTGCGAGCGCCTTGACGTCCGAGTTGACGCCGCCGCCGACCGGACGCAGCACCTGCGGCGCCTGTCCCGCGATGGCCTTGATGGCCTCGGTCGCGTCATTGATCTGGCTGCGGATGCCGTCCTGATCCAAACCGGTCAGGTGGCTCATCGGATGGGTCATCGTGTGGTTGCCAAGCTCGTGACCCTCGCTGACCATGCGCGGCAGGGCATCCGAAACCTCGGATACGCGGTTGCCGACCATGAGGAAGGTCGCCTTTGCGCCGCGCTCCTTGAGTCCGTCGAGCAGATAGTTCGTCAGGCCGTCCGGATAGCTGTCCATCTTGCCGGTCGGGCCGTCGTCGAAGGTCAGCGCGATATAAACGTCCGCCTCCGGAATGTCGCCGTCCACCGCGTCGCTCAGACCGCTGCGCAGCGAGTCGAGGTAGTTCTTCTGGCTGTCCAGACCGTCAAGCGAGAGGGTCGTGAACGCGAACGTGCCGTCGCCCAGGTCGGTGTAGTACCGGCCGATGATTTTCGCGAACGCCGGCGCGGAAACGTAGAAGCGGTCCTTGTCGGTGTCGAGCCATACCGTGATGTCGTCGCCCTTGACGCGGCTGCCGCCGATCTTGAAGCGGCCCTTGGTCGAAACCGTGGACTCGGTGTCGTTGTAGTTCACCGTCCAGACCTTGTTGCCGTCAAACTCCGCCGTGCCGCCGAGCGCCGTGATGGCCGCCTTGAGCGGCACATACTTGGTGCCGTTCTGCTCCATGACGCCCTCGCCCAGCTTTTCGCCGTCCGCCGCCATGGTCTTGGTCTCCCCGGCAACGAGCGCCTTATCCGAGTCGGTGCGCATGAGGATGCTGTCGCTCGTGACCTGCTTTTCGGACGGGCCGAGCACGCTCGTGACCTCATCCGTTATCTGCGTGACCTTTTCCTCGGTCAGCTCATCCTTCTGCGAAATAATGACGAAATCGCCCTGTTCCTCTGCCGTTTCGGCGGTCTGCCACGAGAACGCCTCGCAGAAGCCCTTCGCCGGAACGTAAACCACGCCGTCCTTTACCGCGGGCGCGGCCGACATTTCCTTGCTTTCCTCGCCCATCTGCACCTTGGTGCTCGACGCCTTGATTTCGGCGGTCTGCTTGTTCCATGTCGCCGTGCCACTCTTAGTCGCCTCGTCCCATGTCAGGTCGAGCTGGAGCTGGTCGCAGAGCGACTGAAGCGGTGCAAACAGATTGCCGCTGCGGTCGCGGTAGGGCGCTCCCTCAAGGTCGAACGTTTTTCCGTCACAGTAGCCGAGCGCGTTGTCCACCTGATAGACAATCTCGTGGCTGCCGCTTTTGCTGAACGCCGCGCTGACCGCCGTGGTCACGAGTTTGACCGCCAGCGCAATCAGCGCGATCAGAAGCACGATCACGAGCACCAGCACGCCGTAATGGCTTTTTCGTTTCCGGCGGCGTCGGCGGGGTCGCGCATAGCTGTTCGCCGTATCATATGCCATTTTGAATTCTTCCCTTCCTGCCTTCTGTATCCCCGGTAATGCGGTGTATATTTTACACGGGGTTCGCCTGCAATTTACAGGCTTATTTACTTACCTATTATAGCATCAAACAACGGGAATGCAGGTTACATTCCTGTTACTTTTTCGATTTTTGTCGTCTTACAGCTCCTCGCCCGCGCTCCAGTTGATGAGATTGGGGTTTTTCTCCTGTCTGCGCTCCCCCGGCGGCGTGACCTTGACGCCGAAAAAGTCGTACCACTGGCCGCAGCGGTCGCACTGCCACGCGGTCGCCTCGGTTTCGTCCATGATGTAGATTTCGTTGCCGCATTCGCACGTGAGAATGGTCATGTTTTTCACCTCCCGCAGTTCGATTTCTTCTGTGATACATTATTATACTACATCCGCCGCGCAAAGTCCATTTCTGCCGCGCAGAAAAGCGGCGCACCGACCGCAAAAGCCGATGCGCCGCCAATCATGTCAGGTTTCGAGCAAACCTGCCGCGCGGAGATTTGCGAGCAGCGCATTAAACTGCTCCACGATGTCTACCGTGCCGGTCGAGTCCGCCACCGCCGCCGCCGCTGTGGTCGGGCCGGTCGGGCCGGTTGCTCCCGTTGCACCGTCTGCACCTGCGGGGCCGGTCGGGCCGGTTGCTCCCGTTGCGCCAACTGCGCCTGCGGGGCCGGTCGGGCCGGTTGCTCCTGTTGCGCCGTCTGCACCTGCGGGGCCGGTCGGGCCGGTAGAGCCGTTTATTTATGCACAACATTAGATTTTCCTTTGTGTTGAATAGGCAAGCCGTTAGATTGCCTTGTTCTCAATCACTCGGATAACGTTGTGGTTATTCTCGATGTAATCAATAATTCGCTGGTACTCGTCGGCAAAATTGAAGTCAACCGTTATTTCCCCGTTCTCATGCACCCAAACCGCTTTTACGAGTTCAACCATAATCCCGCGGTTAAGGCTCTGAATGTTTTTGTATTTCAGAAAGGCGGTTAGATACGGGTCGTCGGTTCCGATACCATCAGCCATTACCTGCATTTCCTCTTTCAGATAGGAGATGTTCGCTTCAAGCTGTTGTATCTGTTCTGCAATCTTGCCTTTCAAGCGGCGGTATTCCTCTTTGGTAATCTCACCGCTTTTCCAATCAAGGTACAAGCTATCGGAAGCGTCATTGTACTGTTTTAGCTGCTTCTCTGCCTGTTTCAAGGAATGGGATAATCTCTTGCTTTCCCGGTTGATAACAGGCGCGTTGTTAATCCGTTCAATTTCTTCTGCAAGCCGATCTACAAGGGCAATTTGCATTTGCAACGCTGCCAATACCGCGTTTTCCAACTTGTCTTGCCGGATAGAATGTTTGCTGCAAATCTTCTTATCGGTGTAGCTGCGGCAAGAGTAGTAGGCAATATCGCGGGCGGTTTTGCGCCGCATGGCCTTTTTGCAATCCGCGCAACGGACAAAGCCGGACATGAGATAGACTTCCTGTTTGCCGGGGGCTGTCCTTGTGTCGCGCTTATGTAGGGCTTGCGCTTTCTCGAATGTTTCCCTGTCAATAATCGCTTCGTGTGTGTTGGGGACGACAAACCATTCTTCTTCGGGGACGTTGATCTGCTTGTGTACTTTGTAGCTTATTACGCGATTACGGCCTTGCACCATTACGCCCGTATAAACTTCATTTTGCAATATCCTTACAATCGTGCTGGCAGACCACAAACCATCGTTTTTGTCGGAATTAGGGTTGTTATACTTAAAGCCTTTTTTCTTCTTATAGGCTTCGGGGTTCGGCTCTCCCATTTGGTTAAGCCGCTTTGCAATCCCCATTTTACTGTACCCCTCATTGACAAACCAATGGTAAATGCTTTTGACAACCTCCGCTGCTTCTTCATCTACAATCAAGCTGTTTTTGTCGTTTGGGTCTTTCTTGTAGCCGTAAGGGGCAAACGCGCCTATGAACTCGCCGCGCTCCCGTTTCATCTTGAATGTTTTGCGGATTTCTTCGGAAGTGGTCGCGGCAAACTGCTCGTTGAACATTCCCCTAATAGGTACTTCAAGGCCGCTTGCAGAATGGGGATTTGCGTAAGTGTCAATAAATGGTGTGCCTGTGCAAATAAACCTTGCACCGTTAATGGGTATGAACTCCTCTAAAAACTTTTGCTGGTCGGCAAGGTTGCGGAAACCGCGTGCAAGGGATTTGATAATCATGCAGTTTACTTCTTTTCGGACAATGCAGCCCTCAAGCCGTTTGAAGTTTGGTCGCGCTGTGTCGGTGCCTGTCAATCCGTCGTCGGCAAACACGTCTACAATCACATAGGTTCCCGGCTCAAAATAGCTGTCTACAAAGTCGCGGAGTATCTTTTCTTGGTTGATAACACTCTCGCTTTCGTCCTCGTTGTCGTCCTCTCTGGATAGTCGAATGTATAGCCCAATTTTCCAAAACGGCTCTGCATAACTGCGTGCCATTTTGTCTTTGCGTATGCGGGGCATTATACCTCCTTTCCCCCTATAATTACGAGTTAATTATACCATTTTCGCCCCGTAATCACAAGGTCTTACCCATAGAGTTAGGGAAAGTCGGCGGTTATTTCAGACTTAAAAAGTAATCGCACAATGATTGCTTTAGCGTTCTATCCTCTGCGACAAACCGTATTCTTACGGGCGTATCGCCGCAAAGAAAACAATACGGATTGACGATCTGCTCCAAGTAGCTTTGCATTTTTTTTGCTGCTGGCAAAGAACTGTCAATATGGATATTACGAATATCAACCAAAGTGCTGCGGTCAACCTGTGTAATATCAACATTTCTCATTTGTTGAAGTTGTAACTTGGTAATCATCTTCTTTCCCTCCCGGTTAGCGGCATAGTACAGAATATGCGCTCCGGCTTGTACGATATGAGAAATAAGGCTGAAACGGGCGGTTGTTAGCTGCAACCTCACGGGAGTTTCACCCCGGCCCATGCTTATGGGTGCGCCGCGCAATACTTT
>OODU01001014.1_pt1 | contig 29471 bp, 31 predicted proteins | sample 1671171 | NCBI WGS metagenome assembly OODU01 (sample SAMN06348129, study PRJEB24527) | human gut metagenome | biome: human gut; feature: ankylosing spondylitis patient; material: feces | host: Homo sapiens | place: China | collected 2015-10
CGGCGCGGGAATAAGGTTTAGTGGGCTACGGCCGAAACCGGGACGCAAGTCCGGGTGTCCTGTACCCCCTTTTGCAATGCCCCGGCTGCCGCCCGGCAGCAGTTCTCCCCCCGCACGCCGCAGCGTGTACTCCCCCGCCGCCGAAGGCGGCATAAAAGGCACCCGCCCTCCGAGGGCGAAAAAAGCACCGGTTTTCACCGGTGCTCTCCTTTACTCGACGACGCGCAGCAGCGTGTCTGTGTCCTTTCTTGCAGGGGCCTGCGGCTCCTCGGCCGGGTGGCCGAGTACGATGAGCGCCGCGACTTCCTCGCCCTCGGGGATGTCAACGACCTTCTTTACCTCGGCTTCGTCGAACACGCCCATGACGACCGTGCCCAGACCGTAAGCGTGCGCGGCAAGGCAGAACGTTTCCGCCGCAACGCCTGCGTCGAACGACTGCCAGTGCGTGCCCTTGGAGGTCGAGAAGCTGCCGTCGCGCTCGTAGCCGGAGCGGCCCTTGACCGACGTCATGACGACGACCGCCGGGGCGTGGGACGCGGTTTTCTGGTTGAACGCGAAGTCCATCATGCAGTCGTTCGCGAGAGATGCGATCTTCTCCTTGTTCAGGACGGCGTTGTAGCGCACGGTCTGGGTGTTCTTCCAGCTCGGCGCGTAGGCTGCCGCCGCAACGACCTCGGCCAGCTGCTCGCGCGTTACCGGATCCTCGGTAAATTTACGCACACTGCGGCGCGTTTTGATGCATTCCAGTGCTTCCATGGTGTTTTTCTCCTTCTTGTATATGTAATTAAGATTGAGCGATATTATTTATCTTCCATGACCTTGACGTAGTATTTTCTCGTGCGTGGGCCGTCGAACTCGCAGAAATAGATGCCCTGCCATGTGCCGAGGAGCAGCTTTCCGTCCTCGATGATAACGGTTTCGCTTGCGCCGACGGTCGAGCACTTGAGGTGCGCGTCCGAGTTGCCCTCGGCGTGGAGAAACGCCGGGCGGTCGGGAAAGGCGCTGTCGAAGCCGAGCGTCAGGTCGTGCTTGACGTCCGGGTCGGCGTTCTCGTTAATCGTGATTGCGCCCGTGGTGTGCGGACAGAAAACGACGGCAAGTCCGCTCTTCACGCCCGACTCCGCGACGACGCGGTGGACGGTGTGGGTGATGTCATAGTAGCCCTGCCGGTTGGTTTCGAGTGTAAATGTTTTTGTTTTCATGCTCATTCACTCCTTTTATGCTCATTCGCTCCTGTTTTCGTGCAGATAGGTCGCTTCGAGGTCGGAAAGATGGAGCTTGACCGCGAGGGGATACTTCTCAAAGGCGTGCGCAAGGGCGAAGCTGCCGCCCTTCACGGACTCGTCAAAGCCGCCCATGTGCCACCGGATGGCCATGGCCTCCTCGGTGCGCAGGCGCATGAACCGCTCGATGAGATAGACGCTCTTCTCGCCGTGGCCGTAGGGGAACTGGTCGTCCACCGTGTAGACCGGGACCTTTTCCCACTCACCGCGGTCGTTCTTGCGGTTGCGCAGCTCGGTCTTGTAAAAGCCGGCCTTGCACAGGTCGTGCAGGAGCGAGGCGATGGTATAGCCTTCGAGGTCGTCGGTTTCGGGGTCGAAATGCTTGGAGATGAGCACGTTATAGACGTTGAGCGAGTGGTCGAGCAGACCGCCCTCATACGCCGCATGGAAGCGCGTAGACGCCGGGGCGGTGAAGAAATCGGTCGTTTCCATCCACGCAAGCAGTTTTTCCGCGCCGGGGCGGTGCACATTCTTGCGGAAAGTCGAGAGAAAGAGTTCCTTGTTGTCTATGTTATCCATGTTGTTCCTCCATTTCCGTCCGGGCGAGCCGCAGCAGGGTCTCCCGGTCGTTTCGTGCGGGGTCGTCGAGCACGGCGTCCAGCAGGAAGCGCAGCATCTCCCCTATTTTTTCGCCTGTAAGACCGAGTGTCTGCATATCGCGGCCGTTCACGGCGAGGCGGCGCAGGGAGAGGCAGCTGTCCTGCCGCAGGACTTCGTTCAGCAGGCGTTCGGTCCCCTGGAGCGTGCCGACGTCCCACGGCTGCGTATTCTGGCCGACGGCGTCGCCTTTCTTTATCATCAGCAGGTCGCGGAAGCGCGCTTCGCCTATCTGCGCGAGGCGGCGGCGGACGAGCTTATCGCTGTCCCCGAGGGACCTGTCGTGCTGCTCGACGAGCAGGAGAATGCGTTCGCTGTCCTCGTTCGAAAAGCGCAGGCGCGGCAGGAGCCGTTCCGCGAGGGCGCGGCTTGCCTTTGGGTGTCCGCGGAAGTGGCCGACGCCCTGCTCGTCCACGGTCTTGCAGGCCGGCTTGCCGCTGTCGTGGAGCAGCATCGCCCACCTGAGGCACGGCTCGGGCGGCACCTGACCGACCGCGCGGACGGTATGTCCCCAGACGTCGTAGCAGTGATGGGGGTTGTCCTGCGTGCAGCCGAACATGGGGCGAAGCTCGGGCAGCGCCGCGCCGATGATGGCGGTGTAGCCGAGAAGCGTCCGCTGCACCCACCGGCCGCAGAGCAGCCGTGTCAGCTCCTCGCGCACGCGCTCCGGGGCGATAAGGGCGAGGCGGCCGGCCTGCCGCTCCATGGCGGCGGCGGTGTTCTCCTCGATAGAGAAGCCAAGCTCGGAGGCGAAGCGCACCGCGCGCAGGATGCGCAGGGCGTCCTCGGCGAAGCGCATATCGGGGTCTCCGACCGCGCGAAGCACGCGGTTTTCAAGGTCCTCCCTGCCGCCGAACGGGTCGAACAGGCCGCGTTCCGGGTGCCACGCCATCGCGCCGACCGTGAAATCGCGCCGCGCGAGATCGTCCCGGATACTCGAAACGAAACGCACGCCGTCCGGGTGACGGCCGTCCGAATAGCTGCCGTCCGCGCGGAAGGAGGTGATTTCGAGGGGGCCGCCCTCGGTGAGAACGGTCAGGGTTCCGTGACGGAGACCGGTCTTAATGAGCCTTTCCCCCGCGAAAACGCGCAGCATTTCCTCGGGACGCGCAGAGGTACACAGGTCGAAATCGTGCGGCTCCGCGCCGCGCAAGCTGTCGCGCACACAGCCGCCGACCGCCCATGTCTCACAGCCCGCCTGTTCCAGCTGCGCGATGGCGCGGGCTGCGTATTCCGGCAGGCGCATCATGTTTTGTCCTTGTCCTGTTTCAGTTTGTAGGAAGTGCCGTCCGGGTTGATAACGACCGTGTTATCGAGCTGCGCCTTGAGGCTTCGGCGGAAATCCGCAACGTATTCCTCGCGGAGCGTCTGCTGCTCCTGCTTTTCCTCGTCGGTCAGACCCTCGGCCTTCGCCTTTTTCGCAAGCGCATTGATGCGCTGAATTTTTTCGTCAGTCATGATAAAACCTCCTTTGGGTCTATTTTTATATTATAGCAGATTTTTGTTCAGGGTGAAAGTCTTTTGCGGACTCTGTACAGGCGTTTCCGGTTGTACCGCTGGATCCACGCGAACGGCAGGTTGGCGAGCTGGATAACGAGCGCGATAACGGCATACCGGACGAGCCACGCCGTCCGGTCGGCGCTCAGCAGACAAAAAACGAGCGATACCCAGCCGAGCACGCCGATCACATAATGGATAACCTCCGCGCGGCAGGTGATGAACAGGAAACGGTCGAGATACGCCGGGTCGCGCCCGTTCGCGAGATGCCGCTTGTCGAACTCCGGGTTAAACTGCGGCAGGCGATCTTTCCACTTTGGCAGACCAATCGCGCGGAAAACCCGCATTTCCCGGTCGGATACCGCGAAAAAACGCCGGTTCGGGTCAAAAAGCTGCATCTGTACCTCGTTCGGCAGGGCGCAGATCAGACCTGCCGTGCCGAAATGCAGCCCGAACCAAAATGCGGTATTCAGCAGCGTGATGAGAATATCCTTCACCGTTTTTTCCTCCTCTCGTGTGCCTCTATCATACCACGCAGCGGCGTGCAGTTCAACCGGACCGCCTTGACCGACAGCACTCTCCGTGCTACAATAAACGAAGATTATTCTACGCTAAATCATAGTAAAGAGGTAGTTTATATGAAAATCGAAACAAAATGCCTGCATGAGGGCTACAAGCCGGAGAACGGCGGCCCGGGCGTCATGCCTATCGTCCAGTCCACGACCTACCGCTTCGACTCGACCGCGAAAATCGCGTCCCTGTTCGATATGCCGACCGAGTGCATCTACTCCCGCTTCGCCAATCCGACCTGCGACGCGGTCGAGAAGAAAATCGCCTCCCTTGAGGGCGGCGTCGGCGCGATGCTGACCACCTCGGGTCAGGCCGCTTCCCTGCTGTCCATCCTCAACCTGTGCTCCGCCGGCGACAGCTTCATCGCCGTTTCCACCATCTACGGCGGCACCATCAACCTGTTCGGCGTCACCCTCAAGAAGCTCGGCATCGAGTGCATCTGGGCGGACGCAGAGGCGGACGAGGATGAGATCCAGAAGCTCTTCAAGCCGAACACCAAGGCCGTTTTCGGCGAAACCCTCGCAAACCCGGCGCTTACCGTGTTCGACATCGAGAAATGGGCGAATATCGCGCACAAGAACCGCGTTCCGCTCATCGTTGACAACACCTTCGCAACGCCGGTTCTCTGCCGCCCGATCGAGTGGGGCGCGGACATCGTTATCCACTCCACCACCAAGTACATGGACGGCCACGCCGTGCAGGGCGGCGGCGTTATCGTGGACGGCGGCAAGTTCGACTGGACTGCTTCCGGCAAGTTCCCCGACTTCACCGAGCCGGACGAGAGCTACCACGGCGTCGTCTACACCCGCGATTTCGGCGCGATGGCCTACATCATCAAGGCGCGTATGCAGCTGATGCGCGACTTCGGCTGCTATCCGTCCGCGCACTCCGCTTTCCTGCTCAACATGGGCCTCGAAACCCTGCCCGTCCGCATGAAGCAGTATTGCGAGAACGCACGCAAGGTCGCAGAGTTCCTCCAGTCCTCGGATAAAATCGCGTCCGTGCGCTATCCAGGTCTGCCGGGCAACGAGCACTACGAGCGCGCGCAGAAGTACCTGCCGCTCGGCACCTCGGGCGTCATGTCCATCGACATCAAGGGCGGCCGCACTCCGGCGATGCAGTTCATGGACAGTCTGAAACTCGCGTGCAACGAGGTTCACGTTGCCGACATCCGCACCTGCGTGCTGCATCCGGCGTCCGAGACCCATCGCCAGCTGACCGACGAGCAGCTCGTCGCGGCAGGCATCGAGCCGGGCATGGTGCGCGTTTCGGTCGGTTTAGAGAACGTCGAGGACATCATCGCGGACCTCGAGCAGGCGCTCGCGCAGATCTGATATGCGTATCCGCCCGATTGAAGCAGCCGACCGCGATTTCTTCATCGACCGCTGCCATGCGTTCTACAAAACGCCCGCCTGCAACCACGACATTCCGCCGCAGAACGCCGAGCGCACCTTCGAGCTGCTCATGCACGGCACGCCCTACGCGGACTGCCTGATTGCCGAGGACGACAACGGCACGCCCTGCGGCTACTGCCTGCTTGCGCTCACCTGGTCGAACGAGGCCGGCGGCCTGTGCGTCTGGCTGGAGGAGATCATGGTGGACGGCGAAAAGCGCGGCAAGGGCGTCGGCAGCCGCATGATTGCGGCCGTGCACGAAAAGTACAACGCCGCCGCGCGATACCGCCTCGAAGTGACCGACGACAACCCCCGCGCCGCTGCGCTCTATCGTCTGCTCGGCTTCGAGGAGCTGCCGTACCGACAGATGATTATTGATACGCCGCCGCTGGACTGACTTTTTTCAGCCGTGTTTCTCCGGAAATGCGGCTGATTTTCTTTACCTGCCGCCTGTTTTCTGGTATAATTAAAGTACAGAATTTACCTGTAAAGGAGGCGGAAGCCATGAAAGACAAGCTTCGTATTCTGCTTCGCATCGCGCTCGTGCTGCTCCTCGTGGGCGGCGTCACGGTCGGCGTGCTCTACGCCAATCGCGACATCGGCATCCCGACCGACCAGCTTGAGCAGGATATGCGCACGGGTCAGGGCATCCCGGACGGCTGGACGGTGCAGACCAGCGCCGGTGACACGACTGCCGCCGGGATCGCGTATGCTCCCGACCACAGCGACTACGTTTACGCGCTCTATATCGACCGCAATACGCACCGCTTTTTCACTACCGGCTGGTTCGGCATCATGGGCGGCAGCCTGTTTGAGATTTCGGATTTTGTCGCGGCCTTTACGGTGTACGACCGTCCCGAGACCGCCTATATTTCGATGAACGCGGAGAAAATCGACCGCGCGGTCATTGACAGCGGAACCGAAACGCGCACCATCGAGCTTGACAGCACGCAGCCGTTCGCGCTCGTCCTGCCGCGGAACAGCGGCAGCGTGACGTTTTACGGCGCTGACGGTCAGCCGGCCGAAGTCCGGGTTGTCCGATGAGCCTCAGGACAGGGGTGCAACTCATATCTGCTTTGGAATGCAGCGTTTTACCTATTGAAAGGAGTAGTCCTATGAGATTTCTTATGGTTTTCGCCGTGACGCTTGCCGCGTGCTTCGGCGCGTCGTTATGCGGCGGATGGGTGGTGTTTGAGCTTGCCGCAAAACTCTGGCCTGTCATTGTGTTCTTCTCGCTCGTCATCTCCGTCCCTGTCACGCTTCTGCTCCGCCAGTCAGAGCGCATCGACCTGCTCGAAGAGCGTATCGAGGTGCTCGAGGCGGAACGCCGCAGTTCGGACACGCCTGCGGAATAACTGTGAATTCTTGACAATATTTTCAAATTCTTCCTCTTGATTTTTCGGCGTTCCACGCATATAATAGAGTCAGAAAAGAAACCCGACAATGTAAATGGAGGTGTTTCCGATGGTCCCTGACGAAATTGAACGATATGCGGGCAGTATCCTGCACGACCCGCGTTTTCAGAAGCTGCGCTCCTTCGAGCACCACGGCCCCTCGAACACGGTCTACGACCACTCGATTGCGGTCACGTGCGTAGCTTACCGCATTGCGTGCGCACTCCATCTTTCCGAGGAGGAGACCGCGTCGGTCGTGCGGGCAGCGCTCTTGCACGACTTCTTCGGCTACGACTGGCACAGCGAGCATTTCCGCCGCTTTGTGCACCGTTACTCGGGCGTCCGCCGTCTGACGCATATGCACGGCTTCATCCACGGACACATCGCCGCCGGCCGCGCAAAACGCGCTTTCGGTCTGTCCGACCGCGAATGCGAAGCCATCGCGCGGCATATGTTCCCCCTCGCGCCTATCCCCCGTTCGCGCATCGCGTGGATCGTGACCCTCGCGGACAAGGCGGTCGCGTCCAAGGAAGTGACCATCGCCGCCGGCGACTATATCGCCCTCGCGTGCAGGAAAGTCTTTGCATGAAAAAATCCCACTCATCGGCGTAACAACCGGAGTGGGATTTTCTTTGCTTATTTTTTGCTCTGCGTCTGCTTTTCCTGCACTTTTTTGCGATTGGTAAAGTAAATGACGAACATCGCCGCCGAGGGCACGAAGCAGACGATAATAAACCCCGTCACGTACAGGATGCCCTGAATGAGCGTCGGCTGCGCGGTGAGGATATTCAGCGCCATCTGGCGCACCATGTTGAGCGCACCGAGCGTCACCGAGCACGGGAGCACGAGTCCCGGCCAAGCACTTTGCCTGCGCGAGAGAAAGACCTCGAGCGCGAGGAAGCCTGCGAGCGGCAGCGCGACCATAAGGATAAAAATGATAAGATTTGCGGAATTTGCGTCCATAGTTTACTCCTAACTGTCTGTTTCTGTGATTTCTCCGAGCCACTCGGCGCAGAGCGCCTGCCACCGGGCGATATGCCGGTCGGGCAAGCGTCCGTGGGCGATGTCCGCCGTTTCGAGGTCCGCGAGCGCCAGTCCGTGCACGCCGCGCGGAAACAGGTGCAGCTCGTGCGGAATGCCCTCCCGGCGGAGCGCCGCCTCCAGCAGCAGCGTATTCTCGACGGGAACGGTCGCGTCTGTGAGCGTATGCCAGAGAAAGGCGGGCGGCATCGCGCGCGAAACCAGTTTTTCGAGGGAAAACGCCTGCTGCGCCGCCGTATCCGTCCCGGCGAGGCGCTCAAAGCTGCCCCGGTGGGCTGCCTCCCCGGCCGTCACGACCGGATAGCACAGCACCGCCGCGTTCGGACGGTGAAGCGCGAGGTCGGTCCCCTCGGGATAGCGCTCGGCACGGTGCCAGACCGCCGCGTGCAGCCCGGCGAGGTGTCCCCCGGCAGAGAAGCCGCCCACGGCGATTTTCTGCGGCGAAACGCCAAGCTCGTCCGCGTGCGTCCGTACCCACGCTACCGCCTCGGAGAGCGTATGGAGCGGCCTGTCCCCGAGGGGCGCAGGCTCGCAGTCGTAGCGCAGCACGAAGCTCTCCACGCCGCTTCTCGCGAACGCACGGCCGACCGGTGCGCCCTCCCGAATGGAGCAGTGCTCGTAGCCGCCGCCGGGGCACAGAACGAGCGCGGTCTTATCCCGCCCTCTCTGCGCGGGAAAACGGGTCAGAACGCCGCCCGTGAGCTGAATTTCCTGCATTTCCGCTCCCCTCAGACGTTATAGCGGTTGCGGATGTCGATATGCGCGAGAATGCGGTCGCTTTCCGGCTTGTCGCCGCAGAGCAGGTAGTCGAGCAGCAGCTCGGTCGGGCGGTTGCCCTGCATATGCGCGTCCTGGTCGATGAGGAAGTCGATGACGCCGCGGCGGACGTTTTCGATGTTTGCGGGGATAAGGTCGTGGCAGATGAGGCGCACGCGCCCTGCCGCGTTCATTTCAGTCAGCGCCTCGCACGCGCCGATCTGGCCGTTTACCGAGATGTACACGCCGCCGAGGTCGGGATGCTCACGCAGCGCCCTGCATACGATGTCGTGCGCGAGCTTCTGGTCATCGCCGCAGTTTTCGGTCGGGAGCAGCTCCAGGTCGGGGAAGCGGGACGCCGCCTCGTCGCGGAAGCCGTCCACGCGCTGACGGTGGGCGAGGTTGTTCTCCTGACCGCCGACCACGAGCACCTTGCCGTGTCCGGCGAGCAGCAGATCCATCAGACCCGCGCTGGCGCGGCCGAAGGCGTAGTTGTCCGGGCCGACGTAGCACAGTCTGCCCGACTCGGGCAGGTCGGTGTTGAAGGTCACGACCGGGATTTTGGGCGAAAGCTCTCTGACCCGTGCGCGGACACGCTCATCCGCCGCCGGAGAGAGCGCAAGTCCGTTGATGCCGAGGGCGATAAGCTCGTCGATGGCGGCGAGCTGCCTGTCCGCGTCAACGCCCTGAATGGGGCGAACATAAATCTCCGCGCCGGGGGTAGTCAGCTGCGCCTGCGTGCGCATGACCTCCTCGAACACCATGTGCATGAACATGGTCTCGACCGACTGAACAATGATGCCGATTTTGATGGGGTTCTTTGCGAGAGCGAGCAGCCGTCCCTCGCGGTTCGGGCGGTAGCCAAGCTCCGCCGCGATACGGCGCACGCGCTCGGCGACCTCGGGGTCCACGCGGCCGCGATTGTTGAGGGCGCGGTCAACCGTGCCGCGCGATACGCCTGCAAGCGAGGCGATTTCTACTAATGTAACTGCCATTTTTATCTTTTCCTCTCCTGAGCGCACGCGATGAAAGCGCCGCTCCGTTCCTTCAGGCAGATTTCTCTGTCCGCCGATTTCTTTTTACTCTACTATCATTTTACCGAAACTGCGCGGGAATTTCAACCGCTTTTTACACATTCCGCCGAAAAGAAAAAGCGTGCGCCGCCCTACAGTGAGCGGTACACGCTTTCTGTTTACTTTTTCCTGTGGCAGCGTCTGAGATGGTTGAGGAACAGGCAGTGGACGCGCATTCTCGTTGTGAGGTCCGGCATGGGCGCGAAGCGCACCCGTTCGAGCAGGCTGCGTATCGTGCGCTCCTCGTAGCTTTTCAGCTCGATGCCGCCGTAAATCGCCTTTTCAAGCAGCTGGCAGACGCGCCGGTACTCGCCGGGGTTTACCGAGTCGAGCATCGAGGCGAGCTTGGCGTCGGTTTCGTCCGTGTGCCAGCCGAGCGAGGCGTCGATGCCCCGCGCCGCGAGCAGCTTTTCGCCCCACCACGCCGTCCAGCGGGCGCGATCTTCGGGGATGCCTTTTTAAGCGTCCTGAACACATGAACGCGGCAGAGCAACAGCACGCCCTCGAATACGAGGATGCAGAGCGTCAGCAGAACGAGCAGCACCGCCAGAATGCCGAGCAGGACACCTGCGGTGTGGGCCGCGTTGTGCATCAGGTCGCGCAGCTTTTCGCCGCCGTTCTCGCCCGTGCCGCTGACCTCGCCCGCGGAGTCGTTCGTGTCCTCCATCGCGGCTGTGCGGTGCACCGAGTCGGGCAGCGACACGAGCTGCTGAAGCGCGAGCGCGTCGTAATAAAAGCCGGGCGTGACATCCACCGGGAGCCAGCCCACGCCGTCAAAGTACGCCTCGCACCACGCATGGGCGTTCTCGCCGGTGAGGGAAATCGTCTTTCCCCCGGCGCTTCGCACGTCCGCCGCCGTCAGCAGGTAGCCCTCGCAGTACCGCGCCGGAATGCCGTGGGCGCGGAGCGCTTCGACCGCCGCCGAGGCGTACTGCACCGCGTTGCCCTCGCGTCCCTCGGTCAGGAACCACGCGAGAGGGTCCTCCCCCTCCGGCGCGGCCGCCGGGGTCTCCGCATAGGTCATCTGATTGCGCAGCACCTCGCGCACGCGGCTGACCGCGCTGTAAATGCCGTCGTTCTCGCCCGAATACCCGTCCCAGAACAGGCGGTCGAGCGTCGGCAGGAGCGCGTCGCTCACCTCGGTATAGTTGTCGTAGACGAAGCTGCGGTAGACGGCCTCGTTTTCGAGGTAGGTCTGCTGCGCGGGCGTTTCGGGGGCGTTCACCCACTCCTCCGCCACGGTCAGCTCCGCCGGGCGCGAGCCGGAAAGCTCGGAGCCCCCGTAGCGCCGTGCGCCGAACAGGCCCCTCGCCTTGTTCGTGCTGTCGCGGCTGTTTTCCTTCGCCTTTGCGCCGCGAAGCTCGCTCGTCGAGCCGGGCAGATACAGCTCGTCGCGGGTGGCCCAGAGCGCCTCAACGGTCACGTCGTTGCTCTCCGCGCCGCTGTCCGCGCACAGGCTGAGGTACTGCGCCGGCTGACGCGCCGGGTCGAAGCCGTTGTTCCTGAGCCAGCGCATCATGACGGAGTAATCGCCCGTGTACGCCATGCCGTGCAGCGGCACCCACGCGCCGTCCTCGTAGACGCCCGCCGTGTAACCGCGCAGATAGAGCGTTTTCTCCTGCCCGCTCTTCACGTACAGCATGACATGATTGTCGCTGTGCAGCATCGCCGCTTTCGCAAGCTCGCCGTCCGGCTGCGTTTCCTCGCCGTAGCGCAGCTCGTGTACCTGCTGCTTTGCGTCCTCGCGCAGGCCTTGCACGAACGGCATATCCATATCCGGCAGAAACGCCGCCAGCACGAGCAGCGCGCCGACCGTCAGGCACAGCGAGGCGAACATCGGCAGCGCCACCGCGCGATATGGACTTTCGACCCCGTCGGGGTACAGGGTCTTGACGGCATATTTACTCATAAATGGACTCCGTTCGGTGAATAAGGTTCAGCAGAGAATGCGGATGCTGTTCGTGCAGTCCGCCGGGATTTCGATATTTTCCACGCCGTCCGCAAGGACAGCATGGGGTTCGGTCACGTCCTTCGTGACCGTCAGCGCCAGCAGGCCGATGTCGCCCGCGAGCGATGACAGACCGTGCGCCGGTTCGCCCGCGCCTATCGTTACCATGCGCGTGAAGCGTTTTTCGAGGTGCTCCATGGCGAAAAGGCGCGAAAAGCGGCCGCTCTTCTCGGGGATTTCGAACGCGAGCCACTGCGGAATGCTCTGTTCAAGCTCGCGCACGCCGGTAAAGCCGTAAAGGTCAAGGCCGCCTCCCTGGCCGGGCATCGCGATGCAGAACGGCACGCCCTGCCGCACAAGGCGGCGGCACAGCTCGACCATAAGCGCGACACAGGTGGTAAGCTCCCTGCGCGTGACGTCGCGGCTCCCGGTTTTCCGGCCGAAGTCCGGCAGCACGATGAGGTCGTAGTGCGTGCGGTCGCTTGCCTGACGCACGATAAGCTCGTCCGTCTTGCCCGACAGCTTCCAGTGGATGGAGCGGATGTCATCACCCGGGACATAGTTCCGAATATCGAACATTTCGCTCTGGTCCATGCCCTTGCGGTTGCGGGTCAGACCGTTGTCACCGGTCTCGCCTACCGCATCGCGCGACAGGGTGACGTCCAGCTCAAGCGGACGCGGATAGATGACCGTCCGTACCTCGCGGAACGGTCTCAGCTTCCGCCGGAACAGGTGCAGCAGGTCGCACAGACCGGCGTCCTCGCAGCTGATCACGACCTCGCCGCAGCAGGGCGACTTCGCTGTGTAGGTATAGCGGTTTTCGCTGCCCGCAAGCGACAGCACCATGTCCCGCTGCTTGGTCTCGCCGAGCAGGCGGTTGTGCATCGTGATGTCGAGATAGACGCTTCGCGCCGCGTGCAGGACGCGCGGGGAGCTGACCTTGAGGCAGATGATGAGCGGCTCGCCCTCCCGGCCTCCCGGCTGCACGCTGAGGCTCAGCCGGAGCGACGCGGCGTCCTTGCGCAGCAGCAGCCAGAGCGCGGGCGGCAGACCGGCGGCAAGCACGAAAACGCACAGCAGGAACGGCTTGCCGAACACCCAGACGAGCGAGGCGAGCGCCAGAAGCGCCAGAAGATAACATATGCGGTTTTTCCACATGGCTGCTTACCTCTTCGCGAGGACGGGCGGACGGATCTCGCCCAGAATGCCTTCGAGAACGTCCTTCGCGCCTACGCCGTCCACACGCGCCTGCGGACGCAGCACCAGACGGTGGGCGCAGACGTCGAGGAACACCGACTGAATGTCCTCGGGGATAACGTAGTTGCGCTCGTGCAGTACAGCCGACGCACGCGCCATGCGCACGAGGGCGGAAACGCCGCGCGGCGAAATGCCCAGCTCGACAAGCGGATGGCTGCGGGTCTTTTCGCACAGCTCGATCGCGTAGCGCAGTATCTCGTCGCGCGCCGTGACCGAGCTTAAGAAATTCTGCACCTCGATGACGTTTTTCGCGGTCGTGACCGCGTGCAGCTCGTCGAGGGGGTTGATGTAGCGCTGAGCGGAAATGATTTTCATCTGGTCCTCCAGCGAGGGGTAGCCGATGGAGAGCGACACCATGAAGCGGTCGAGCTGGCTCTCCGGAAGCGCCTGCGTGCCGGCGGAACCGAGGGGGTTCTGGGTCGCGATGCAGATAAAGGGCGCGGGAAGGGCGTGCGTTTCGCCGTCCACGGTGATGGTGTGCTCCTCCATGACCTCAAGCAGCGCGGACTGGGTTTTCGGGGAGGTTCGGTTGATTTCGTCCGCGAGAAGCAGCTGGCAGTTCGCCGCGCCGTCGCGGTACTCGAACTCGCCCGTCTTGCGGTTCCACATGGTGAAACCGGTGATGTCGGACGGGAGGGTGTCGGGGGTGAACTGGATGCGGCGCGTCGAAAGGCCGAGCACGCGCGAAAACGCGACCGCGAGGGTGGTCTTGCCGACGCCCGGGCAGTCCTCGAGCAGCACATGGCCGCCGGCGTAAATCGTCATCAGAACCTTCTCGATGATGTCGTTTTTGCCGATAAAGGCGCGGTTTATCTCGGAAATGATTTGTTTTGACTGTTCGATAATCATGTTGTTTCTCCCTCTCCCGCGGCGGAAGGATCGGCCGCAGGCTCGGTGTTTTCGGTGGTGGTGTCCGGCGCGGACGGCTGCTCGGCGGGAGCGGAAGGCTCAGCGGACGGCTGCTCGCCCGGTGCATCAATGCTCGGCTGCTCGGCAGGAGCGTCGGGGGACGGCTCGGAGATGGACGGAATTTCGTTCTCCGACGGGTCGGAAATCGTGATGTCGAGCTTCGGAGGGTCATCCGGGGGACTGTCGTCCGGGGCCGCGTCCGGGGTTTCGCCGGGCGTTTCCGCGGTGTCCTGCGCAGACCACCAGATAAACGGGTCGCCGCCCGAGCTTGCGTTTCCGCCGTAATCTTCCTTGTGCTCCTGCGGATTTTCAAGCTCTTCGAGCTTCTCCATGCCAAGCATGCCGCGCAGCATATTTTCCGCCTTGCGGATGGTATACTGCGTGTACGCCTCCACATAAGCGTTCCAGTTGTCCTCGTTGACTTCCCAGTTTTCATCCATGAAGTCCATTCTATCAGAGAAAAGCTGGTTCTCCATGATGAATTTGTAGCTCTGATAGTCAAACGGGTCATTCACATCGCAGCCGAGGAAGCTCCGCTGCCATGCCTCGTAGTAAACGTCGGCTTTCCCCTCCGGAACGGTAATTTTAAGAGCCGCATCCGTGTAGGTATCGCGGAAAGTGAAGCCGTCATGCGGGCCATAGGTCGAAAGGCCGATCGGCGTGTCTGTCGCGAATGCGATTTCTTCCAGATTATTGCATTCAAAGAAGGTGTACGACATAATGACCGAGTGCGGCTTGCCCTCGTTGCCGGTATCCGGTCCGGCGAGGGTGGACGCACCGAAAGTGACTTTTTTCAGCTGCTGGCAGTCGGCGAACATGCTGATGCCGCCGCGGCAAATCGTAACCGCGCTGAAATCCGCTTCGATCAGGTCGCTGCCCATGAACACATAGTCCTCAAGGAAAATATCGTTCTCCGCGCTTGCGAGCTTCATCGTGCCGGTAAGACCGGAGTCGGCAAAGGCCCGTCGGTCAAGCGACCAGAGATTTACAAGGCTCTCCCAGTTGATGGTATACGGTACGGCAATCTTCTCGAAGCAACTGATATAAATCTCCTGCGTGTCCGCCGGAAGCTCGACTGCGTTCGGCTGTTCGGTCGAGGCGCTCGGCGTCGCCGCCGCACGGATGGCAAGCCAGCTGCCGCTTTCCCCATCGCCGCCATACAGCACCTTCATGCCGTTCATTTCGTAAACCTGGTAGTCGGTAATGCCCGTTTTGTCGTCGAATCTCCGCCATGCGTCGTTATACCCCGCGTTTCCGGTCGGGCACCAGAGTTCGCCGGAAATCTGACCGCTTCCCGAACCGGTCACAATATTGTAGTCGTTTTCGAGCGTCATATTCATGGCGTTCGAGCCGATAAAGCGCAGGCTCGTGCAGCCGTCGAAGGCGTGGTCCTTGATGGTGAAAGCGCCCATGCCCTCTATCATGACGCCCGAGAGCGAGGTGCAGCCGTCGAACGCCGAGGTGCCGATTTCGGATACGTTCTTCGGCAGAGAAACGTATTCGAGCTTCTTGCAGCCGTCAAAGGCGTGAGCACCGATTACATTCACGGTCAGTTCGGTATCGCCGTCTATAATCGTGCCCCTGAATTCCCTGACGTCCTTCGGCGCACCGAGCAGCATGGTCGTGCCGCCCACGGTCAGATAGGTGCAGCCGTCGGCGGTCTGCTTTGCTGTTCTTACCGGATTATCCAGCTGTTTTGTAAGTTCCTCGGCTTTTTTCGGATTTACGCAGACGATTTCTACGTTCGTGTTATCTCTCATGATAGCCGCATTCAGAGTAATATCGTTATCATACGGGATAAGAATGCTTTGCAGCTGAGGAGAACCGGCGAATGCGCCCGGTGCAATTCCCTGCACATTATCCGGGATAGTGTACATCTGCGCACTCGTTATCACTCTGTCGAGCACGGTATTGCCGTCCTCATCCATGTGCGTCAGACAGTCGCTGTGAACTTCATAGCTCTGCTCACTGCCGTCTATACTGATAGCCGATTGGTTTCCGCTCAGCGCCTTGCCGTACTCCCGAACGACCTTGTCCATCATATCAACGTCTTTTACCTCGACCGAGCCGCCGAGCATATTCTCGAAGTTGATTTCCGGGAGCGTGCCGCCCATGAACACGACCTTGCCGTCGTAACCGTCCGGCAGATTTACCTTTGTGATTTTTTCCGGGACGGTGATGCTTTCCTTCGCCAGCGGAATGGAAATGTACTCGGTTTCGCCCTTGTCGGTCAGAATGCCGTCCACCGCCGCGTACTTTTCGTTGTCCGCGTCAACAATATAGCCGCTCATCACATTGCCGCAGCCGTCGTTCTTGATGTAATCGACCGTGGACGGGATAACGAAATAGTTTGCGACATTATCGCTGCATACCGTGCCGTGAAGCTCGTTTCCGGGCTGTGCACCGCGTGCAGCATATGTGGAAATGACGGGTTCTGTCTCGCCCTCGAGCGCGACCGCCTGTATATATTCCGGTACGTTCAGCGTGGTTTCGCCGTTCTCGTCCGTGGTCAGCACGCTTTCATCGAAGTCCGTCAGCGTCTGCCACTCGTAGTAGCCGCCGTTTTCCTCGCCATAATTCTTGTTGGTGAGTCTAACCGTATAACCCTCCGGCACCTCGACGAACTCGCCCGGCTGCAAGATATGACGGCCGCTGTCGGCGGTGTAAATCCACGGAGCCTGCTCGCCGTTTTCCGTCCAGCCGGTGTACAGCTCGCGAAGCGGCGGCAGAAGGTCTATGCGCAGCGCAGCGTCCCAGCCATAGCGCTTGTCATAAAGCGCCCGCTGAAAGCCGTAGAGGTTGATTCTCTCACTCGCGCTTCTGTCCGGCCTGATGATCCAGTCGCTCGGGATGGTCTGTCCGACCTCGGTCAGCTTGTCCGTCAGAACGAGTACGCGGTGCGACTTGAGCGGGTTTACGATGTCACGCTCAACATACGGTGTCCACTCGTCCGACTGTTTCAGGCGATACGACATCTTGATTTTGATCGTCTGCGAATTTTCCGGAACGGTAAACGGATATTCCTTGATTTCCGCACCGTCGATCGTTACGCTGTCAATCCGCAGATATGTTCCGAGGTCATCCGATGTGAAATAATAGGCAACCGGCGTACCGGCAGAATTTTGCGTCGAAATAAATATAGTCAGGGAACGGATAATGTCCTCGGGGGTAATCTGCTGACCGCAGTACAGATAACCGCTCTCATTGTTTTCCCGGTTTCCGATATAAATTCCCGGATTCGAACCCATGTCGGCGCTCGATTCATGGTAGCGGATTTCCTCAACATCTTTTCCGCCTGTGGACGGTGCTTCGGACGAACCGGAGGTGTCCTCCTTCGCGCTGTTCTCGATGTCGGAGGCAGTCGGAGGCGTTACCGGCGTCACCGGCGCGGAGGGTTCGCTGCTGCCGCCGGAGGAGGAGTCGCCCTTAGAGGGCTGGCTCGGCTTCGGAGAGGGCGCGGGGGGCGGCTCCAGGGTCGGGTCGGGGTTCGGTAACGGATACGGCGCCGGGACGGGCGGGATTTCGGCGTTTCCGCCGCCCTCCCCTGCTGAGGGTTCGGTAACGGCGCCTGCCGTGCCCGGCCTTATCACCATATCCGCCTTCGACGGGTCGGACACGATGTCGATGACCGTGCCGGGCGGAGTGCTCGCCGCGCCGTCGCTCACGGTCGTGCCCGCGATGGCCGCCGCCGTGCCGTTTCCGTCGAAAAGCGTGTTGTTCGCGCTGGTTTCCGGCTGCTTTTCGCTGTCGAACAGGTAGGACGCGCTGTCGCCGGTCTGGGGCTTTGCCTGCTCCTCGGCGTTCGCGTCGCGCTCATACATCTCGCTCTCGCTTTTCTTATCCTGCTCGCTCTCGTCCTGCTGGCCGATGGTGCTCTCGTCGCCGTCAAAGTGCACCTGATTGGCGCGCATGGCGCGGCTCTCCCCGGACGGGGTAAAGTCCCGACCGTTCGTATAAGCATGGATGCCTGCCGCGCCGCCCGCGATCACCGCCGAGGCGACCGTCACCGTGCCGATGACCTTTGCGGTAGTCGATGCGCCGAGTATCTTTGCGCCCGCTGCGCTGTAAATCTCTTTCAGTCCCATGCTTTTCACCCTTTTTCTTCCTGCTGCGCAAGGCATTCGCCGATCGACTGCTGGAGCGCCGCGAAGTCAACCGGCTTTGCGAAATGTCCGTTCATGCCGCTCTGGATGGACAGCCGTTCGTCCTCGACAAAGGCGTCCGCCGAAAGCGCGAATATCGGTATGGCTGCCGCGTCCGGGCGGCCCAGTGCGCGTATCGTCCGGGCGGCGGTGCGGCCGTCCATCTCGGGCATCTGTACGTCCATGAGGATGAAGTCGTACCAGCCCGCCGGATGGCTCTCGAAGGCTTCGACCGCCTTGCGGCCGTTTTCCACAGACTCGACCTCTACTCCCATTTCTCCGAGGATTTCCACCGCTATCATTGCGTTTATCTCGTTGTCCTCCGCCATCAGGATGCGGCAGCCCCGGAAAGCGCTGTCGTAGCGCTGCTGCGGCTCCTTCGCCGGGACGGCGGCGCTCGATGCGGCGGCCTTTTCCGCCACCGGCAGGTGCAGGAACACGGTGAAGTCCGAGCCTTTGCCGCGTGCGCTGTCCACGACGATTTCGCCGCCCATCAGGCGCACGAGCTGGTCGGTGATGGCCATGCCGAGACCGGTACCGCCGAACTTTTTGCCGGTTTCGATGCTCTCCTGCTCGAACGGACGGAAAATGCGGTTTAAGAACTCATGCTCCATGCCGATACCGGTATCGTGCACACGAAACATCAGGTCTGCGGCATTATCCTGAAGCATCATCTGGCGGATGGTGACGATGATTTCGCCGCGGCTTGTGAACTTTACGGCGTTCGACAGGAAGTTGATGATGACCTGGCTGATGCGCAGCTCGTCGCCCTCTACGCTGTCGATGGTCATGTCCTCAAGGTTGACCTCGTAGTGGATGCCGCGCTCCTGAAGCTGCTTTGCGAACATATCGTACAGGCGGTTGCCCAGCTCGCGCAGGCTGAACGTTTTTTTCTCAAGCTCGACCTTGCCGGCCTCGATGCGCGACATGTCCAGAATGTCGTTGATGAGCGCAAGCAGGTGGTCGGAAAGCTCGTCCGCCTTGTCGAGGTACTGGAGCGCCTCGCTGTTCCGGTCGAGGCGGCTCTTCGCGAGCGACACCATGCCGATGATGCCGTTCATCGGGGTGCGGATCTCGTGCGACATACGCGAGAGGAAGGTCGTCTTGGCGCAGTTCTCCTCCTCGGCGGCTGCGAGACGCTTTTCGCAGTCCTCGATGCGGTCGTGCAGCGAGGTGATGTCGCGGAAGCACAGCAGGTCGAAGCGCCCATCGGGCGTGCGCTTGACGAGAAAGCGCATCCACTTTCCGCCGCGCAGCTGTAGGGTTTCGTCGAGCATTCCCTCTCCGTTCCACTCCTGATAGCGCTGCCAGGCGCGGCGCGCCATGTACTTGTCGTGGAAAGCGGCATTCAGGTTCACGATGTCGTTCTGAAGCGAGGAAAAGGATACGCCGAGCAGCGCTTCCGGGTCGCCCGTTCCTGCGAGCGGCATCATGTCCTCCCGGCGCAGAACAATGGACACCTCGCCGTTTTCGAGCATCATGGTGCGCTGGATGTCGCGGTCCTGCACGGACGAGACCAGTCCTGTGCCGGGTCTGCTGCGTCCGCGCAGCATCAGCGCCTTTCCGGCGAGCGCCGCCGCCGCGAGCGCCTCCGCGCAGCCGACCGCCACCAGCGGCAGGTTCGCGCCGAGCGTCGTCAGCGCATCGGTCATGAGACTCATTCCTCTCCCTCTCTTTCCTCGCTCCATTTCTGCACAGAGCTGCGCAGATTTTGCGTTGCCAAATCCATTTCATGCGCTCCGCGCGATGACTTCATCGACAGGCTGGTTGTTTTCTATCCGCGCAGCGCATTGTAAACCAATTCTAAATTACAGGTTGACAAAGTGCCGCCGTTATGGTTTAATAGGCTCAGACAAAACAATACCCGGGAGGGGTCAATATGAGCAATTTACAGACAAAAACCGCGCCGAAACCGGTCTTTACCGTGCGTGAAACCTGCTACGCAGGTCTTTTCGCGGCAGTTATCGCCATCATGGCGCAGATTTCCATTCCGATGCCGGGCGGCGTGCCGATGACGATGCAGACCTTCGCGGTCACACTGGCGGCCGTTGTACTCGGCGCGAAGCTCTCGACGGTTTCCATGGTCATTTATCTGGTCCTCGGCGCGGTCGGCGTGCCGGTTCTCGCAGGATTTACCGGCGGACTCGCGAAATTCGTCGGCCCGACCGGCGGCTTTCTGATTTCGTTCCCGCTGATGGCGTTCGTTATCGGCTGGGGCGTCGAGCACCGCAAGGCGTTCCCCGGCGCGTTCGTTGTCGCGCTGATTGCCGGAACGGTGCTCAACTACGTGGTCGGCGTGGCGATGTTCTGCGCCCTGACCCAGAGCACGGTCGCGGCCGGACTTGCGGCCTGCGTTATCCCGTTCATCCCGACTGCCGTTATCAAGGCGGTTCTCGCCTCGGTTCTCGGCTTCGGTATCCGCAAGCGGCTGAGCAGAGCGTAAAAACCGAAATTTTCCTATCCTCTCATCTGTGGCGGAGCGCAAGTGCCCCGCGCCGCAGGACCGGAAGGCGCGAAGCCCGATTTTGCTTCGCGCCTTCTTTTTTTGCAGAAAAATATAAAAAAATCTCTCTTGCCACTTTCTTGTGCTATACTATATATAAAGAAATATTTGTCAGGGGGATTGGCAAATGAAAAAGAAAGGAAAAGCAACATCTCTCAAGCATCTGACCGGGAAAATCGCGTCGTGGAACAATCTCGGCTACGCAGATGAGGATGTTTCGCGGTACGTGGAAGAAATCTCGCGCGACAATCTGCGTGCCATCGGTATGTACAGCGGACTGGGCGTTTTCGCGCTCAATCTGGTACTGGTGCTGTGCTGCTCGATGAACAAGACGCCCATGTCGCTCGTGCTGCTCTATCTCGCCGGCATTGTGCTCAGCGCGGGGCTGTGGTGCGCCAGCCGCTATTTCCTGCGGCAGAACAGGTACATTGTACGCGCGGGGAACGTGCTCGGCCTTATCTTTACCATACTCTGGTTCGCGCTGACCATGTATGTGGACATCGTGCACTCGCCGCAGACGTACAGCGTTATCCTGTGCCTTGCGTTCTTCGCGCTCCCGGTCATGCTCGATGTGTTCCCCTATCACAGCCTGACCATGCTGGTGGTGGCGCTCGGCTGCGCCTATATGCTCGAGCTGCACTGCATGGAGCCGGTCATGCGCATCAACGATATGCTGCATCTGCTGTGCGCGGCGTCGCTCGGTCTGCTCGTTTCGTGGAGCAAGACGCGCGGCAAAATCGGCTCGCTGCGGTACATCGATATGTACCAGACCATGAGCCGCCTGTGCGAGATCACCGCGCAGATAAATCTGCAAAGCAACAGCTTTATCCTGCTTCAGGCGCCGGAAAATGTGCAGGAGTTTGCCAGACGCGGCATGACGGCGGACGATGTCGTGCGAAAAATCGGTGAAAAGCTGGTCTCCGACCGCTGCAAGGACAGCGTTTACGCCTTTCTCGACCGCTCGACCATGGCGGAGCGCCTCGAAAACGACGCGCCCCCCGAGCAGGTCTATCTCGACCGCTACGGCGTCTGGCATCAGCTTATCCTGCTGCCGCGCACGTTCGAGGACGGCGCACTGACGTCGGTCATCGTGGTGTCGCGTAACGTTTCCGCCCAGAAGCAGCGCGAAATCGCCTACGAAAAGCAGCTTAAAAAAACGACCGAGGAGGCAGTCCGCGCCAACGTCAGCAAGACCGACTTCCTGCGCCGTATGTCGCACGACATCCGCACCCCGATCAACGGTATCCGCGGCATGGTCGAAATCGCAAGCCGCTTTCCGAACGACCTTGAGCGCCAGAAGGACTGCCGCGAAAAAATCCTCGAAGCGAGCAACTACCTGACCGCGCTCGTTAACGATGTGCTCGACATGAACCGTCTGGAAAGCGGCGAGTGCCATCTCGAGCGAACGCCGTTCGACATGGTGCAGCTGCTCAACGAGGTCTATCGTATGCATAAGCAGATTGCAGACGAGCGCGGCCTGCGGCTGTCGAAAGACCGCCTGCTGACGCACACACGCCTCATCGGCAGTCCGCTCCACCTGCGCCAGATACTGGGCAACATCGTCACGAACGCCCTCAAGTACAACCGGCGCGGTGGCTCGGTCGATCTCTCCGTGCGCGAAAAGCCGGGCGCGGACGGAAAAACGTGGTTCGAGTTCACCTGCACGGATACCGGCATCGGCATGAGCGAGGAGTTCCGCAAGCACATCTATGAGCCGTTCGCGCAGGAGGAAGCCGCCGGACGCACCCGCATCGAGGGCACCGGCCTCGGCCTTGCGATTACGAAAAAGCTGGTCGATGAGATGGGCGGCACCATCGAGTTCGACACCCATAAGAATATCGGCACGACCTTCGTGGTGTGTATCCCGTTCGAAATCGACGTCAACGCGCCGCAGCAGGCAGAGGCAAGTGAGGAGATCCACGACCTTACGGGCATGCACATCCTGATTGCCGAGGACAACGAGCTGAACATGGAGATTGCGGAGTTCATGGTTGCGGAGAAAGGCGCCGCCGTCACCAAGGCGTGGAACGGCCGCGAAGCCGTCGAGCAGTTCGCCGCCTCCCCCGTCGGCAGCATCGACCTTATCCTGATGGACCTGATGATGCCGGTGCAGGACGGTCTGGCCACCGCGCGGCAGATCCGCCGCATGAACCGCAGCGACGCCGCCGAAGTCCCGATTTTCGCCATGACGGCGAACGCTTTCAGCGACGACATCGCCGCCTGCCGTGAGGCCGGCATCAATGAGCACTTCGCAAAGCCCCTCGACATCGGCAAAATTCTTGCCGCAGTCGCCAAATACCGGAAATAAAAAAGCGCCCCGGCCTGTCTACTTGACAAAGCCGGGGCGGAACGATATAATATAGTCAGATAGATGGTGACGCTGTTACAGCAGTCAGACCTTCACGAATCGAATATCTATAAGACATTGACCGTTTCGGAGCCTACCCGAGCGGTCAATGCGCTTTTATGAAGCAGCTGTACAGTACAATGACCGCACAGATAAAAAGCTCGAAGGCTTTCTTCTTCATTTGCGCCACCTCCTTCCTGCCGCTGACTGCGGGAAAGGAAAGAAGGTCTGACCGCCATATGTAACAGCGTCATCGTGATTATAGCATATACTGGCGAACTTTGTCAATTTGCCGAAACGCAAAGCGCCCCGGCCTGTCTGCTTGACAAAGCCGGGGCGCGCGGGATTTAATACAAGTATAGCGGTATACGTGATTATATCAAATTCCCTCGAATACTGTCAATTCTACCGCCTTTCCGGGCGGTTTTTGTTTTATTTCCCGTTTTCTGTACAGAAAATCTCTCCGTTGCGGTGGTCTTTCTCCGGACAAAAGAAAAAGTGCTGAAATTCAACGATTTCAGCACAATTCTTGGTGCGGATGGGGGGACTTGAACCCCCACGTCCTTGCGAACACTAGCACCTGAAGCTATTTACGCCGAGTTTTTGTTCGACTATAAAAGGGATGCTGCAAGTTCTGAAAATACGGCTGTATAACGATGGAGGCAGCGCTAAACGGAGTGAAATATGACGAATTTTTAGAGGAACTAAAAACGCTGAACCTGTTCTTTCCGGGACATTTCATGCTCCTGTTGTCGTCAATTTGTCGTCAGTGCTATCGTTATGCACACTAAAACCGCCTATCCTCCAGTAATTCACGTGCGACCGTATCCGACCGAATAAAAATAGCCCCTCCGAGAGCCGGCATAACACCAGTTCCCGGAGGGGTTTACTATTTACTTCTGCATGGCCGCTGCTAGCTGCTCTTGTAGCGATAAAATGTTCAGTTCGCTATAAATGCGAAAAACCACTCCCCGAAGGAAGCGGTCTCTCAGCCGGCATCCACCGGCTATCTCTAATATTATGATAGCAGCATATGCATAAATGTCAATCAGTGGTTTTTGCACAGCTGTCATTTTGCGTTCATTATTTCCTGCTCTTACAGTCTGACTGTTATACAGTGCATTTGCTAGTTACATTTTTCTGACAGCTTGTATATTATATCAAATCTTACTCTAAAGGTCAATCTTACCCTTGACATTTTTGTATACCGATTGTATTATTTAGGTGTATTAGTGGGATATATATATAACCAAGGAATAATCATATGATAGAAACATACACTTGCTATCATGGCACCAATTCGGAAGCGGCTCGCTCCATTTTGTCTGAACATCATTTTCGACCAAGCGAATCAGATACAGAATGGATTGGCCACGGTATATACTTCTTCTTAGATGATGATCCCGACGCATATAAACACGCGTTTGAATGGGCAAAACACATACGTAAATATGATACTCCCGAGGTGTTAGAGGCTACAATTTCAGTTGATAACGAGGATGTACTCGACCTCCGTGATCCAGCTCAACGCAAGTTTATCGAGAGCGCGAGAATGAAAATTTTTCGAGAGGCGCAATCCCGTGCTAAAACTAAGGAAAAGGAAATTGTATTCAACAAGCAAAAGTTGGATTGCTTTGCAGTGAATTATTTTTGTGAAAATACAGCTTCCCCTCTTCGCGTTGTCATCGCTGATGTATACATAAACTTTTATAAATCCCCATTGATGAAATACCCAGCTTCTCAATATCCCAATTGCACAATCTTATGTCTTCGTGATGAAACGCTTATAAAAACCATTGAAAACGTCCAGAAGAGGTGATTATTTATGAAACAACGAAATCTTGAAGATGCACTTAATCGCTTGGATGAATATCTTGCCACCTTGGACGATGATGCATTCTTTGCAAAACTGGACACCAGTCTTGAAAAACTAAAGTGTAAATCTATTCGTCAGATAAATCTGAACTCATCCTACTGCGTAAATCATCGGAGTGTCACATCCATGTTTGATGCTAATTCTCACGATATATCGAAAGTTTCCCACCCTGAAGTCGATGTATCGTTTTCGTTATCCCCCAATATGACAACCGTACGTTATTCTCTTTCGCCAGAAAGCAACCGCGTTTTGTCCAACCAAACACATGCAGCATAATTTTGAGGTAAACTATGAAAAATAGTGATTTTCAATTCTCTAATCCACATCTTGTCGAGATTCATTATCATGAGAACCATGATTTCGAATTCGATTCTTCCAAGGGTTCGTTGGATGTTCCAATTCATATAGAAAGTGAAGAAAAACGTTCCGATACTTCTCCCGTAGCTGAGGTGCAGCTTCACGTCCAGGTAGGTTCTGAATCAAAGGATTTACCTTTTTATGTCTCTCTTATTATGGCTGCCGATTTCAAATGGAATGTAGACACCTATCAAGATGAACATATCAATAACCTTTTATCGCAGAATGCTCCCGCACTGCTTTTGGGATATGCAAGGCCCATTATCGCCAGCATTACCAATTCCTCCGGTTTCCCCGCTTACAATATTCCATACATCAATTTCACAAGTGATTAACCAACAACCACCGGCGTCTAATCCAGACATCGGTGGTTATTTTATTTTCATCACTCCATCGCCTTCGCCAGCTTCTTCACCAGCTCCACGCCATACTCATAATCAAGCAGGTACTGCATGGTCTTGTCGCTGAGTCCTACCGCCTGCTGCACCTTGATGATCGCCGCCTGCGTTTCGGCGTCAGTCACCGGCTCTGCCGGCTTGGCGGTCGAAGTGTCATACTTAATGCCGAGCGTATCAAGGATACCCTTGGCGTATGCGATGCCGAACGCCTGCTGCTTTGCCTTGGTGCCCGCCTGTGCTGCATCAGCCTTGGTGTCAACGAATACACCCTCGCAGATTACTGCCGGACACTTGGTGTCTCGCACAAACGCATAATAATCGCCGCGCTGACCGCGACGGGTCTTGCAGCCGCGGCTGTTCTGGCCGATTTTGATGACCTGCTTCTCGATATTCTGCGCGAGCGTCTTGCCGGCGCCGCCGTTCAGGGTGTGGAACACCTCGAAACCGTCACCGCCGCCGGAGTTGTTATGCACGTCGATCGCCAGATCAGGGTTGTACGCATTGCACTCGCGCACTTCCTCATTGATGGGGTCCTCCTCGTCCTTGGTACGGCTCATGCGCACCTCAACGCCGTGCGCGGTCAGATAATCACGGCACGCCAGCGCCATCGCGAGGTTTGCTTCCTTTTCGACGATATCGCCGACCGCACCGCTGTCGCTGCCGCCATGGCCGACACCGATAAATACCTTCTTGCTCATCTTGTTCTCCTCCTTCGGAGTCGTTGTCTTATTTTTACGCTTAATGCAGACTACGCTTCACACCGGTCTGCCGTCCACGCCCTCTTTTTCCGGCGCGAACAGGTAGCCGTCCGACACGCGATACATGCCGGTGCTGCCGCCTGCGTCCTGTACGAGCAGCAGCTTGACATCATAGTGATCCTGGACATACTGTGCAACCTCGTACTCCGTATGGCTTGCAGAGGTCTGCACATGGATGTATCGGCCATCTATCAGTAGGCCGCACATATTCCGGCTGCGCCGGTCAGACTTGCCGAGAGATCCGTTCACCTTGCCGTCCTTGATTGCCAGCTTCCAACCAGAAACAACATTCTCTGAGCCGAGGCTCAGCCGCTCAGCTGTACCGCCATAGCCGCACTCCTTGCCCTTGGCCTTGAGGTACTGCAAGGTTCGGCCCTTGATAACGCCGTAGCGGTCGCTGCCGCTGCCGGTCATGTTGAACAGTGCGAGGTTATACACCACGTCTGCTTTTTCTTCAGTCGCCCACTGCTTCAGGCTCTTCGCAGGCTTGGACGCAGCAGCGTAGGGTGCTGCTGCGAACCAGATATCATACTGCTTTCTGTCGTAAATGTCGCAACGAATGCTCATCTGCATTCTCCTTTCATGTACTTAAAAGAAACTTTCAAGTAGTTACTTCTCCAACGGAACATTGTACGACTTGGCTCGATCCGAGTCGGTCAGGCCGCTGGTGGTCGGGTCATTCAGCGCATTCCACACGTTCGATGCTACGAGGAACAGGCAGTACGGATTGCTGAACGCGCCGGTAATAACGCCCCACAGCCCTGCCCACGTGGTCATATCCGCAGCGGTCAGGCCGCTGTACGCCAGCACGGTCGCCAGCGCGCCGGTAAGTACCTGCACCCAGAACACCGGGTTCTTCAGTCGAATTTTCCAGTTCATAATGTCCTCCTTATCGTGTGATGTGGTCGATGCCAATCCCCTCGAGAAACTGTTCGTATTCTCGCTGGGTCTTCTGGATTGCCGCTAGCCCCTGCTCGACCTCGCCATTACAGTGACCGCGTTTGAGCGCCATCGCGACACCGACCGTCAGCTTGCAGTTCGCGTCGATCATCGCAAGCTGGAGCCTGCCCTCCTTGGCGCGCTGTTCGGCTCGACGGTCAAGGCGTACCTGTTCCGCCTTTTCGCGCTTCTCGCGTTTGGAAGCCTGCGAGGCGATCACCGCACAGACGATCGCACAAAAGCCCGTGAGTGCGGCGCAAATCACTTCTGTCATGCCGTGTACTCCTCGCCCGTGATGGTCTTGTACTCCTCCGCCGTCAGCACTTCCGGCACAGACGCATGCACCTGTGCTTTGGTCAGCTTGCCGTGCCTGTACAGCGTGTAGATTGCCTTTACCTTCGGTTTCATGCCTCGTCACCTCCCAGCAGCATTTCATAGGCGTCCTCGAGATCGGTCGGTTTGCCCATCTTGATCGTCACCGTGCCGTCGCGGTGGTCGGTAATGTCACCCGAGAGCGAGTAGGCGCTGTTGTCCCACTCGTTTTCGTTCTCCGTGCCGCTCTCGTCCGGCGCAGGCGTGCGCTGCACAATGCTCCACGGCGTGCCGTCCGGCAGCAGCGCCGCTGCCTCGTCGTGAGACATAGTGAGGGTGATGCTCTTGCTCTCGCGGCCGTCCCACGTGTAGTCGGCCATCGAGCCGTTGATCTCCGCAGGGTAAAGCTCGCCTGCGACCTTGATGTAAGTTGCCATGGGTTTCCTCCTTAAATAATCTGTTCTCCGTTGACCTTCAGCGAGTGAATGGTAAGGGTTGTGGTGTATGCGTAATTGTAGTAACGACCGACTGCAATATAGATAAAGCACCCTGTACCCGTCGCTGTGCCGGTGACCGTTCGGCGATATGTATTCGGTGTATCAACGCAGAAACCGGAAGTCGCGTTATAAAACTGCATAATACAGTCGATATAGGAGCTGTTTCCTGCTGTAGTTTCAAACGAATACGCTATCTCCACCTTATCTCCCACTTCCAGTCCTGTAAGCAGAAAGCCGGAATATGCCTTGCCGTTCGTACTTGCGGACACCTTTGTAGTCATGGAATGTGACACATCCTGTCCTTTACGAATAGCGCTCCACGAACGAGAAAGCTCAGTGATGTATTCATCACCATCTCCGCCAATCCAAGAGTCAAGCCGATACTTGTTCAGCTTAATGTCATAGCCTGTGCCGCCAATCAAAGTTCGTCCCTTCTTGATCGCATATCCCGTGCCGTCAATCAAAGTCCGGCCGCCAATGATCGTGTAGCCGGTGCCGTTAATCAATGTTCGCTGTGCCATTTTTTGAGCCTCCATCTCAGCCGTACTGCCATGCGATCAGGCCATTTGCACCCGGTGTGACCTCTCCGCCCACAATAGCACTGTTGCGCAGCACAAATGCGTCAATTACCGTGGAATCTAGTGCGTATTTTGCGGCATTAACGTTTTGGGCACCAATGTTGGAAGAGAGAATAACCTCACTCCATCCACTCCATTCAACACTCTCGGACAGACTTGTTTTAAGCAGACCTTTTCGTATATATATTCTGCCATCATAGGTCTTGAGAGTTTGTACAATGCATTCTGTCCTTCCCCACGAAGCACTCGGAGCAAATCCGCCGCCGTCGTAATATTCAACCTTTAAAAAACCGTGTGCTGGCGTATTTGCGCTGTTGATAACAAAGTAGCTGCCCGGAGCAGTAAGCGTGTTTGCGTTCGTATTTGTCATCTGTACTGCTCCACCCAGTCGCAGCCAAGTCTTTGCTGATGAAGGGCGACTGTCATCTCCAGCAAAGCAGAAACTAATCTCGTTGCTTTTCGCTGCAAGCCACAGGTCATAGCTGCCGGAAACTGAACTGCGCAGTCGAGCATAAAAAGCATACTGGTATGGTAATTTTCCGTTCCAATCGCTGTTTGTGGTCCGGAAGAGTACACTTCCTCCATTCGCCTTGGATATAAACTCATCCTCAGAATTTATATCAGAAAGCATATTGATTGAATTTAATGCATCTACTCGATACCAGCTGTTCGTCCATTTGCCTGACGCCGTGTTGCAAATTTCTACTTCATCACCGCCGAAAAGCAGTAATGCACGATCAGCATACTCGTAATCACCAGAGCATACTAACAATCCGCGCCAGCGTCGTGTGTTCGGTACACCCTTTGCAGTCTGCGCGGTCAGCATAAAGGTGCCGCCAATCTTCTGCTCGCTTGCCCATGTCTGCAGATTTTCGGGAGCAATCAGACCGTAATCGATCGTAGATCCAATCTGCTCCGCCGTTACCTCGTGCGGATTGGACTTGTTCGACGTGTGAGTACCAAGGACTTCGTCGATCTTATCCCAGTTTTCATTTCTGGCTTCTACACTGTAGAAATCCTGCGGACTGTGCTTATTCAGTCCGTA
>OODU01001025.1_pt1 | contig 29221 bp, 27 predicted proteins | sample 1671171 | NCBI WGS metagenome assembly OODU01 (sample SAMN06348129, study PRJEB24527) | human gut metagenome | biome: human gut; feature: ankylosing spondylitis patient; material: feces | host: Homo sapiens | place: China | collected 2015-10
CTGCAGGAAGAGTCCGGCATTCCGGACGTTGACACCGCTGTTGTTACCATGAAGATGGCTAACGGCTGCATCGCTGTCATCAACAACTCCCGTCAGGCAGTTTACGGCTACGATCAGCGCGTAGAGGCTTTCGGCTCCAAGGGCATGGCTTCCGACGCTAACGATCTGGTCAACACCACCACCGTTATGACCGTAGACGGCGCTCACTCCGAGAAGCCGCTGTGGTTCTTCCTCGAGCGCTACAACCAGGCATTCATCAACCAGGTTATCTCCTTTGTTGATGCGATCAACAACGACAAGCCGGTTGCTGTCGGCGCTGTTGACGGCCTGCGTCCGGTTCTGATGGCTAAGGCTGCTACCGAGTCCTGCCGTAACGGCGGCGTTTACGTAAAGGTTGAGGAGTAATTTCCTGCACCGCAGCGTACGCTGATTAAATTCAAACGAAAAGGCTTCCTTTTAATAGGAAGCCTTTTTCTTATGCCTGTTTTTCGATGCCCTTACCCGATTTTCCCGACGGCGCGGTGAACTGCGTGTTCTGCCCGGTTGGCGGCGTGCTCCGCCGAGTGACGCAGCGACGGATTGAGCATCGCGCCCGCCGCCACCAGACTCATGACCGCTCCCGCGACTGCTCCCGTCGCCACACCCGATACAAATGGTGATACCTTCATGTTTTTCCTCCGCCTTTCGTGTGTTTTTCTCGTGGTTTTCGCTCTGCCACAGAGTATGCCCCGCGTTTCCCGTTTTCTCTCTCCGTCAGCGCAGACAAAATCTTACTGCGAAATCTCGAATATTTTGCGCAATCGACTGTTTACAAATTCGCGCACATACAGTATAATGATAGAGGACACCGAAAATGCGTTTCCGGTGTGATTTGGAAAAATCCGCCTTTAAGGGTGCGGCCCGTGAGCCGCGCAAGGCAGAAAACAGTGCATACGCCGTCAGCCGGTACAGGGGACAGGTGTAACTTCAGTGCGGCTTTCTGCGACTTTGTCATGTGCGGAAAGTCATTTTTCTTATTTGGAGACGCAAGTTTATTCGTCTTATTGCATTTTTATTCTCAAAGGAGGTGTCGCATGGCAGGTCAGAAAACCGTGATCATGGACGCGGACGGCATCCGCCGCGCGCTGACCCGCATCGCGTTTGAGATCATCGAGAAGAACAAGGGCGTAGACAATCTGCTGCTCGCAGGCATCCGCACGCGCGGCATCTATCTTGCCCAGCGCATCGCACAAAAGCTCGGCGAAGTCGAGGGACGCACCCCGCCCGTCATCGAGCTGGACGTAACGCCGTGGCGCGATGACAAGCCGCGTCAGGACACGCCCTTCCCCTCCCCCGACCCGCGCATCGAAAACGCGACCGTCATTCTGGTGGACGATGTGCTCTATACCGGGCGCACGGTTCGCGCCGCCATCGAGGCCGTTTCCTACTGCGGCCGCGCAAGCCGCATCCAGCTGGCCGTGCTGGTTGACCGCGGCCACCGCGAGCTTCCCATCCGCCCGGATTATATCGGCAAAAACCTGCCGACCTCTCACGAGGAACGGGTCTGCGTCCGTCTCAGCGAGGTGGACGGAGAGGACAACGTTGCTATTCTTTGAGGGATTCGCCCTCGTGCAGCCATATGATACACGCACTATGAGAAAGGAAGAACCGAATGTCTATCCAAACCTTAGTAGAAAAGATCAAGGAAAAAGGCAATCCGACCGTCGCTGGTCTGGACGCCCGTCTTGAATATATCCCGCAGCATATTTCAGGACGCAACATGATGCTGCACGGCGAAACCCTCCGCGCCGCAGCGGAGAGCGTCGTTGCGTTCAACTGCGGTCTGATCGACGCGCTGTGCGACATCGTTCCGGCCGTCAAGCCGCAGGCTGCCTACTACGAGCTGCTCGGTTCCTACGGCGCGATGGCGCTCAAGGAAACCATCGACTACGCGCACGCCAAGGGTATGTACGTCATCGGCGACATCAAGCGCAACGACATCGGCGCGACCGCGACCGCTTACGCAGAGGCTTACCTCGGCAAGACCCGCGTCGGCGACACCGAAATCGCGCCCTACGGCTGTGACTCGGTAACGGTCAACGGCTACCTCGGCACGGACGGCGTCGAGCCCTTCCTCAAGGAGTGCCGTGGTCGCGAAAAGAGCCTGTTCATGCTGGTCAAGACCTCGAACCCGTCCTCCGGCGAGCTTCAGAACCGCGATATGGAGGGCAAGCCGCTCTACGCACGCATGGCCGAGATGGTCGCGAAGTGGGGCGAGGGTCTGGATACCCCGTGCGGCTACAATCAGGTCGGCGCGGTCGTCGGCGCGACCTACCCCGAGGAGCAGAAGATCATCCGTGAGCTGCTGCCGAAGAGCTACTTCCTCGTGCCGGGCTACGGTGCACAGGGCGCGACCGCGAAGGACATCGCAAACGCCTTCAACGACGACGGCCTCGGCGCAATTGTCAACTCCTCCCGCGGCATCATGTGCGCATGGAAAAAGACCGGAAACAACGGCGAGGACTACAAGGAAGCTGCCCGCGCAGAAGCGATCCGTATGCGCGACGACATCGTTGCAGCAATTAAATAAAAAACGTCTATCCGCAGGGCGGGGGTCCCTTACCCCGCCGTCACCTTTGAGATAAACGCAAGGAGAATAGATATAAGAATGAAAAAAGCATACTTACTGCTGGCGGACGGCACCCTGTTCGAGGGCACCGCAGTCGGCTACGAAGGACAGAGCATCGGTGAGGTCGTATTCAACACCGGCATGGCAGGCTATCAGGAGGTCCTGACCGACCCGTCCTACTACGGTCAGGTCGTTACCATGACCTATCCGCTCGTCGGCAACTACGGCATCAACTTCGACGACTACGAGTCGCGCAAGAGCTGGGTTTCCGGCTTCATCATGCGCGAGATGTGCGAGTACCCGTCCAACTGGCGCTGCAAGGTAACGCTCGACGAGTATCTCAAGGCGCAGAAGGTCGTCGGTCTCGCCGGCATCGACACCCGCCGCCTGACCCGCAAGCTGCGCGGCGAGGGCGTCATGAACGGCGTCATCTACACCGAGGGCTTCGAGCCGGACGAAAAGACCATCGAGGAAATGAAGGCTTACGTCGTCAAGGACGCGGTCAAGACCGTTACCTGCGACGAGAATATCGTTTACCCGGCCGAGGGCGAAACCAAGTACCGCGTTGCCCTCTTTGACTACGGCGTAAAGTACAACATCGAGCGCGAGCTGTGCAAGCGCGGCTGCGAAGTCACCGTCGTTCCGGCGTACACCGCGCCCGAGGACGTCATCGGCAAGTATGACGGCGTGATGCTGTCGAACGGCCCCGGCGACCCGGCGGAGAACGTCGAGATCGTGGCAAACCTCAAGGAGCTGCTGAAGTCTGATATGCCGATCTTCGGCATCTGCCTCGGCCATCAGCTGCTGGCGCTGGCCATCGACGCCAAGACCACCAAGCTGAAGTACGGCCACCGCGGTGTCAACCATCCGGTAAAGGACATCGACGCGGACCGCACCTACATCACCTCGCAGAACCACGGCTACGCCGTTGTCGGCGAATCGGTTGACCCGAAGATCGCCCGCGTGCGCTACGTCAACCTGAACGACGGCACCGTTGAGGGTCTCGAGCACATCGGCCGCCCGGTATTCACCGTGCAGTATCACCCCGAGGTATGCCCCGGCCCGATGGATACCTCGTATCTGTTTGATAAATTCATCGAAAACATCGAAAAGTCGAAAGGAGGCGCTCAGTAATGCCGCTTCGCAAGGATATTCATAAGGTAATGGTACTGGGTTCCGGCCCGATCGTCATCGGTCAGGCAGCCGAGTTCGACTACGCAGGCACGCAGGCCTGCCGCGCACTGCGCGAGGAGGGTCTGGAGGTCGTTCTGGTAAACTCCAACCCGGCGACCATCATGACCGACAAGGCTATGGCGGACAAGGTCTACATCGAGCCGATGACCGTCGAGGCCGTTCAGGAGATCATCAAGAAGGAACGCCCGGACTCCCTGCTGCCCAACCTCGGCGGCCAGACCGGTCTGAACCTCGCCATGGAGCTGTGCGAGAACGGCTTCCTCGAAAAGATGGGCGTCAAGCTGCTCGGCGCGAACCCGACCACCATCGCAAAGGCGGAGGACCGCCAGATGTTCAAGGACACCATGGAGAAGATCGGCGAGCCGATCATCGCCTCCAAGGTCGTTCACACGGTCGAGGATGCGGTTGATTTCACCCGAGAGATCGGTCTGCCGGTCATCATCCGCCCGGCGTACACCCTCGGCGGCACCGGCGGCGGCATCGCCTACACCTGGGAGCAGCTGCGCGAAATCGCGGCTTCCGGCATCATGTACTCGCGCGTTGACGAAATTCTGGTCGAGAAGTGCATCGCCGGCTGGAAGGAGATCGAGTACGAGGTCATGCGCGACCACAAGGGCAACGCCATCACCATCTGTAACATGGAGAACGTTGACCCGGTCGGCGTCCACACCGGCGACTCGGTCGTTGTTGCGCCTTCGCAGACCCTGTGCGACAAGGAGTATCAGATGCTCCGCACCTCCGCGCTCAACATCATCACCGAGCTGGGCATCGAGGGCGGCTGCAACGTGCAGTACGCGCTCAATCCGGAGTCCTTCGAGTACGCCGTTATCGAGGTAAACCCGCGTGTTTCCCGTTCCTCCGCACTGGCTTCCAAGGCGACCGGCTACCCGATCGCAAAGGTCACCGCGAAAATCGCGGTCGGCTACGGTCTGGACGAAATCTCGAACGCCGTTACCGGCAAGACCAAGGCGTGCTTCGAGCCGACGCTCGACTACTGTGTCGTCAAGTTCCCGCGCTGGCCGTTCGATAAGTTCGTTTATGCCGACAACACCCTCGGCACCCAGATGAAGGCGACCGGCGAGGTCATGGCCATCGACAACAGCTTCGAGGGCGCGCTGATGAAGGCGGTCCGCGGCTGCGAGATCAAGCTCGACAGCATGATTGCGCCGCGCATCCAGAAGCAGACCGACGCCGAGATCAAGAAGGGCGTCGCCCGCACGGACGACCAGCGTCTGTTCCACATCTGCGAGGCGCTGCGCCGCGGCATCATGACCATCGAGGAGATCCACGAGATCACCACGATGGACGTATTCTTCCTGCACAAGTTCCAGAACATCATCGACATGGAGAAGGAGCTGGCGTCGGCTGAGAAAATCGACTCCGACCTGTACATCCGCGCCAAGAAGATGGGCTTCCTCGACAAGACCATCGAGCAGCTCTCCGGCAAGGACATTTCCGATGTCAAGCGTCTGCCGGTCTACAAGATGGTAGATACCTGCGCGGCGGAGTTCGAGGCAGAGACCCCGTACTACTACTCCACCTACGACGAGGAGACCGAGGTCGCTCCCCCGTCCGGCAAGAAAAAGGTGCTCGTTCTGGGCTCCGGCCCGATCCGCATCGGTCAGGGCATCGAGTTCGACTACTGCTCGGTTCACGCGGTCTGGGCGCTGCAGAAACTCGGCTGCGAGACCGTTATCATCAACAACAACCCGGAGACGGTTTCCACCGACTTCGATACCGCTGACCGTCTGTACTTCGAGCCGCTGACGCCCGAGGACGTTACCGGCGTTGTCGAGGCCGAGAAGCCGGATTACGCTATCGTACAGTTCGGCGGCCAGACCGCCATCAACCTCGCGGCACACCTCGAAAAGCTCGGCGTTCCGATTCTCGGCACCCCGGCATGGTCGATTGACGCCGCCGAGGACCGCGAAAAGTTCGACGTTATCCTGGAAAAGTGCGGCATTCCGCGTCCGGCGGGCCACACCGTCATGACCGAGGAGGAGGCCGTCAAGGCAGCCGATGAGCTCGGCTATCCGGTTCTCGTCCGTCCGTCCTACGTTCTCGGCGGTCAGGGCATGGAAATCGCCTACAAGGAAGCCGACGTGCGCGAGTTCATGCAGGTCATCACCCGCAACAAGGTCGAGAACCCGGTTCTGGTCGATAAGTACATGATGGGCCGCGAAATCGAGGTTGACGCCATCTGCGACGGCGACGACATCCTCATCCCGGGCATTATGGAGCACTTCGAGCGCGCAGGCGTTCACTCCGGCGACTCCATCTCCATCTACCCGTCCATCAACATCGAGAAGAAGCACAAGGACACCCTCGTGCGCTACACCGAGTCGCTCGCGAAGAACCTCGCCGTTCTCGGTCTGGTCAACATCCAGTTCGTTCTGTACAACGACCAGATCTACGTTATCGAGGTAAACCCGCGTTCGTCCCGTACCGTTCCGTACATCTCCAAGGTAACAGGCGTGCCGATGGTCGATCTGGCGACCCGCTGCATGTTCGGCGAGAAGCTGCGCGACATGGGCTGCGGCACCGGCCTGCACCCGGAGAGCGACCACTACGCGGTCAAGGTTCCGGTATTCTCGTTCCAGAAGCTGCGCGACCTCGACACCCAGCTCGGCCCTGAGATGAAGTCCACCGGCGAGGTGCTCGGCGTTGCCAAGAGCTTCCGCGAGGCGCTGCTCAAGGGTCTGACCGGCGCAGGCTTCAAGATGAAGAAGAAGGGCGCTGTCCTGATTTCCGTCCGCGACTCGGACAAGCAGGAGGCTATCCGCATCGGCGAACGCTTCGAGGCACTCGGCTTCGACATCTACGCAACGAGCGGCACCGCGAACGTCCTCAACCGCCACATGGTTGCAACGAACGCCATCCGCAACGTTGACGAGCCGTCCCCGAACATCATCGACCTCATCGAGTCCGGCAAGATCGACTATGTCGTTGCGACCTCGGTCAAGGGCCGTCATCCGGAGCTTGGTTCGGTGCACATCCGCCGCACTGCGGTCGAGCGCGCAATCCCGTGCCTGACCTCGATGGATACGGTTTCCGCGCTGCTGCGCTGCCTTGAGGGCGATATCAAGATCGAAAACTGCGAAATGATCGATATTAACTCGATTTGAGCGTTCTGACATAAAATTAAGGCAATACCGCATAATGGGACAAGAGCGATTTGCGAGTAAATTTTGCGTACTGACGAGGCGCGGTTTTGAAGCAATACTTTCGTATTGCAAGAAATCGCAACAAAGTCAGGGCTCGAAATTTCCGCAAAGCGCCGCAGCTTTCATTGTGCGGTGTTGCCTTAACCCCGTTTTACTCGAAACCAAAGAGTAAAACGGGGTTTTTGTCTGTTATACCTGCTGTTCTTCTTTCCACTTGCGGTATTCTTTATCGAAAAAAAGCGTACCAAGCCTCTTGACTTGGAGCGCACTTCAAGTAGTACAGTAGAAGCAGAACACAAAGGAGTTTTGCACATGAACAAACCATACATCATCTGCCACATGATGACATCGGTGGACGGACGCATCGACCGCGCGGTCACGCCGCTGAAGCTCACACAGGTACAAAAATACGGCGAAAACGCAGTCTGGCTGCGCTACGCCCTGTAAAACGGAGGAATTGTTATGAAATTTACGGACAAGCAGGAATTTGAAAAGGCAAACAAGTTCGGCATGGGTACGCCCAACACCGCCTACGCCAAGTTTTTCATCGGCGACTCGTTTCTGAACCCGCTGACCGCCCCCAAGACCGGTCTGTTCGCGGCGAACGTCACCTTTGAGCCGGGCTGCCGCAACAACTGGCACATCCATCACGCGACTTCGGGCGGCGGTCAGCTGCTGCTCTGCACCGCAGGCGAAGGCTGGTATCAGGAAGAGGGCAAGCCGGCGGTCAGCCTGCACGAGGGCATCGTCATCATGATTCCGGCGAACGTCAAGCACTGGCACGGCGCCAAGGCGGACAGCTGGTTCTCGCACATCGCTCTCGAGATCCCGGGCACGGACTGCTCGAACGAGTGGTGCGAGCCGGTCAGCGATGAAGAATATAGGACGCTTTAAGGAGGATTTTTACTATGGCTGTCAAGCAGACCGCAGGCCGCGATGCGCTCGGCGAATTCGCCCCGAAGTTCGCGCAGCTCAATGATGACGTACTGTTCGGCGAGGTATGGAGCCGCGAGGACAAGCTGTCCCTGCGCGACCGCTCGCTCGTGACCGTTGTTGCCCTCATGGCGCAGGGTCTTACCGATGAGTCCTTCCGCTATCACCTGATGAGCGCGAAGAAGAACGGCATCACCCGCGAGGAAATCGCGGAAATCGTCACCCACGCCGCATTCTACTGCGGCTGGCCCAAGGCATGGGCCGTGTTCCGCATGGCAAAGGAAATCTGGAAAGACTAATACTGTCGAAAAGCTGACGTTTTTCCGACAGTATGTGTTTGCGGCGGGGTGAGGGCACCCCGCCCTACGCGCAAGACACGGACGTCCAAAAGTTCTCATTCACAAAAAAATTCTCAACATACTAAAAAACCGCCCTTACGGACGGTTTTTTGCTTTTTTATCCGCGCGTCAATGCGCCGACAATGATATTCGCCACGAGGCAGACCGCCGCGAGAACGGCGTACAGCGCTGCCTGCGCGTGGCAGGACTTCGCTTTCGGGTCGTCCTGTCGGTTTGCCTGCTCGCTGCGGCCGCAGATCATGCCGTAGCGGAGCTGCTGAAAGGCAGTCAGCGCGGCGAACGCGACGAACAGCACGAGCAGCAGACGCTGAATAGTCAGAGCTGTCATGGCTTAGTGAACAACGTTCAGAATGATTGCAGCGATAACGAATACGACGCCGACGACCGAGGTCAGACGAGCGAAGATGCGGTCGGCTGCGGAAGCCTTGCCCTTGCCAAAGAAGGTATCTGCGCCGCCCTCAATGGCGCCGAGACCCTGCTGTGCGCCCTCCTGAAGCAGAACAACAACGATCAGGAACAGGCTTGCGATGATCATGATAACAGAAAGAGCGATCTGTGCGGTAGACATACGTTTTTTCCTCCATTTCAGTTTTTCTTTTATCGCGGAACATCGTCCGCGTCAGATTGCGTACATGATACTATATCATATATCGCGCACTTTTTCAAGGGTTTTCTCTCACAAAAGCGGTTTGATGATGTTTTTCAGTGCATCGCCCGTGCGGCTCACGTGGACCTTGCGGCCCGAGAGATCGACCGCCGCCATGCGCACCGAGCCCCAACCCTGCTTTCCGCCTGAAAACTGCTGCTCAAGCGCGAGCTTTTTGAGGCGTTTCGGCACCTCTTTATCCACTTCCCACGCCGCGAGAATGACGGAAACGATGGAGAAGTCGTGGTTATCGTCCGGCTGCACGAGCGCGGCGAACGCCCGCTGCGCATACTCCCACCAGTCCGCAAGTCCGTCCGCGTCCAGCTGCGGCACGGCGAACAGCAGGCGGTATTCGTGCGCGTGACCCACGCCGCCCGTCGGCATCAGGCCGAGTATCTTGCGGGCGCTTTTGATGGTGTAGGCCGAGGAGAACGCCGCCATGCGGCCCTCCAGCTCCGCGTTTTTTTCCGTGCGGAACGCCTTGTCCTGCGCCGCGAGCAGGCGGTCGCGCAGCGCGACAAATTCAGTCGAAAAATCCATTTTCCGCTCCTGTTCTTACAGCTCGGCCGGATATTCGCCGTTTTCGGTCATTTTTGCGACTGCTTCGCAGATAACCGGCTTGTCCTCGCGGTAGGTAACGCCGTACCAGCGCGCCGAGGTCTTGAGCACCTTTGCGGTCGCCTTGTCCGCCTTGATGAGCGCATCGACCGCGAACGGCAGGTAATACTCGCCCTTCATCGGGTTCTGCGGCAGCTTTTCCGCGAAGAACTCACGCAAACCGTCGTCGAGCGACGGCAGGAACGAGGGCGTAAAGCCCCAGAGGTTGAGCGAAACCGGCGTGCCGAGGGCAATCTCACCCGCCGGTGCATCGCCGTCCGCGTCGTAGCGGATGACGCCGTCCGCATCGCGGTGGATGGAGGTGCGCTCGATGATGTGCGCGAGCAGGCCGTTCTCGTCCTCGGTGCACACGCCGCGCGACACCGTGCCGTTTTCGGTGAGGGTGTTCTCGACCTGATAGCCGACCATGCAGTAGCGGAACTTATCGTCGTCCTCCGCCTTCGACAGATAGTCGTACATCTTGCGGAAGGCGTCCGCGCCGTAGAAATCGTCCGCGTTGATGACCGCGATGGGGCAGCCCTCAGTGAGCTTCTTCGCGCACCAGACCGCGTGCGCCGTGCCGAGCGGCTTTTCGCGTCCCTCGGGCGCGGTCAGACCCTCCGGCAGGTTATCGAGCGTCTGATAGGCGTAATCGACCTGCATGAAGCGGCGCGCCTTGCGGCCGATGGCCTCCTCGAACGCCTCGTGCAGCTCGGGGCGGATGATGAACACCACGCGCTCGAAGCCGGCGCGGTGCGCGTCGTAGACCGAGTAATCCAGAATGATCTGACCGTTCGGACCGATGGGGTCGATCTGCTTGAGGCCACCGTAGCGCGAGCCCATGCCTGCCGCCATAATGACCAGAACCGGTTTATTCATATGTTTTCTTCCTTTCAAAGCGGCATTTTCGTGTTGTCCGCCGCTGTGCTGTATTTCGCTCAGATAATTTTATTATATCGTAAGGGCGGGTAAAATACAAGAGCAAAGCCGCCGTTGCGGCGCAGGGGACGGAGACCGTGCATTTTTGCATTTCCTTGCAGGAGATTATGCGGTCTTGCCCAATCTGCCGACACACGGCATTTGCTTTTTTGTCAAAAAGCACGAAAAGACTTTCCCGTTTTCCGGGATGATTGCAAACCGGTACGGAAAGTGCTAAAATAAGTCTGATATAATGTTATACACGTTTGGTTAACGCAATGATACAGAGAGGAATATGACTGATGCGCAAAACTAAAATCATCTGCACCCTCGGTCCCGCGACCGACGGTCATCTGCCCGAAATGATCAAGGCAGGCATGAACGTTGCCCGTATGAACTTCAGCCACGGCTCCCACGAGGAGCACAAGGCCCGCATGGACGCGGTAAAGGCAGCCCGCAAGGAGCTCGGCATGCCGGTCGGCATCATGCTCGACACCAAGGGCCCGGAGATCCGCACCAAGACCTACAAGGACGGCAAGATCGAGATCGTTGAGGGCCAGGAGTTCACCCTGACCACCCGCGACATCGAGGGCGACAACACCATCGTTTCCATCACCTACGAAGGCCTGCCGCACGACGTTCAGCCGGGCACCCGCATCCTGATCGACGACGGTCTCGTTGCTTTCGAGGTACTGAAGATCGTTGACGGCACCGACATCATCTGCAAGGCGCTCAACGGCGGCCCGCTCTCCAACCGCAAGTCCATCAATGTTCCGGGCATCAAGCTCAACATGAAGTTCGTTTCCGACAAGGACCGCGAGGACATCGAGTTCGGCCTGACTCAGGACATCGACTTCATCGCCGCATCCTTCACCCGCTGCGCACAGGACGTCCGCGACATCAAGGCTATCCTCAAGGCTCACGGCAAGGAAGACGTCGAGATCATCTGCAAGATCGAGAACATGGAAGGCGTAAACAACATCCAGGAGATCCTCGACGAGGCAAACGGCGTCATGGTTGCCCGCGGCGACCTCGGCGTTGAGGTTCCGTTTGAGGAGCTGCCGGAGATCCAGAAGAACATCATCAAGACCTGCATCTCCCGCGGCAAGCGCGTTGTTACCGCCACTCAGATGCTCGAGTCCATGGCAAAGAACCCGCGCCCGACCCGTGCAGAGGTTTCCGACGTTGCAAACGCAGTTTACGACGGCACCTCCGCTATCATGCTGTCCGGCGAGACCTCTGTCGGCAAGTACCCGGTAGAGACCGTTGCTACCATGAGCCGCATCGCAGAGAACGCAGAGCGCACCATCCACTATGACCGCCGCCGCGTTACCCGCCTTGAGTTCCAGAATATGCACGTTTCCGGCGACATGAAGACCCTCGCTATTTCTCACGCGACCTGCTCGACCTCCGCTGACCTCGGCGCGAAGTGCATCGTTGCCTTCACCGAGTCCGGTTCGACCGCGCGTGCAGTTTCCACCTACCGCCCGGGCACGCTCATCATCGCGGCTACCCCGTGCGAGCAGACCTTCAACCGTCTGTCCATGTCCTGGGGCGTAAAGCCGGTTCTGGTCGCAAAGCGCCCGTCCTCCGGCACCGAGCTGTACAGCCTGTCTGAGCAGGCAGCCATCAAGACCATAGACCTGCGCGTCGGCGACATCATCACCATCACCGCAGGCATGCCGGTAGGCCACGTCAACTACACCAACACCCTGCGCGTACACCAGCTCACCGAGCTGTCCTTTGCACCGTTCGTACAGGATTAAAAAAAAGGACTTAGATTATGTCTTTCAAACGCTTCCGGCGCATTCTCGTCCGTCTGCTGACCGTTGTCGTCATTCTGGCGACGGTCGGCTCGATCGGACTGTACGTTTACCGCGCTGTCTTCGGCTATAACTACGACTCCTCGCTCACAGATCAGGATCTCGCGGCCGGCATTCAGGCGGACGAAAACATCACGAATATCGCACTGTTCGGTCTGGATACCCGTCCGGGCGATGATAAGAGCCACTCCGACTGCATGATGATCATCACCATCGACAACACGCGGGGCAAGATCAAGCTCTCGAGCCTGATGCGCGACTCGCTCGTTGAAATCGACGGCGTCGGCGAGGACAAGCTGAACGCGGCCTACTTCCGCGGCGGTCCGAGCCTTGCCATCCGCACGATCAACGAAAACTTCGGCACGGACATCAAGGACTATATCGCCGTAAACTTCGAACAGGTCGTTGAAATCGTGGACGCGCTGGACGGCATTGAGGTCAACGTTGCCTCCCAGGACGAGGTAAACGAGCTCAACCGCGTCATCCGCGACTACGGCATCGAGCAGGGCAAGGAATTCTCCGGCATCGAGAAGCCCGGTCTTCAGACGCTCGGCGGCGTGCAGGCGCTGTGCTACGGCCGCATCCGCAAGGGCAACACCGGCGACGACTGGAGCCGCGTAGAGCGTCAGGGCGTCATTCTGAACGCCATGTTCGCCAAGATCAGCTCGATGGACGCGAACGGTCTGCTCGGCGTCATGACCCGCCTCATGCCCTATGTCACCACCTCGCTTTCTCCGTCGGATATTGCGCCGCTCATCGTCGGCGCGGTCAAGAACGGCGTTCCCACCGTGGAGCACGTCCGCTTCCCGCTGGATAACGAGTGGCAGTATTACGGCTCGTCCAACGAGTACATCCTGTATGACGTGGACGTTGTGGCGGATGAGCTGCACGAGTATATCTACAACGATGCCGTGCCCGGCACCGCCGGCACCGACTCCGGCAGCACCGACTCCAAGGACAGCAGTACCTCGACCGGCAAGCCATCGGACAGCAGCACCTCGACCGGCAAGCCGTCGGACAGCAGCACCACCGGCTCGACCACGAGCCAGCCGTCTGCGACGGTCGATCCTGAGTCGCTCGTAGAGGAAGGCGGCAGCTACGACCCCTCGACCGGCGATTATTATGACTCGGACGGCGACAGATATCATCTGGACGAAAGCGGTAATCGGGTGTATTATTAACAAGTAAATAATCGCAGCAGGGGAACATGACCGCGGTTATGCTCCCCTGCTTTTTTCGGCGGCGCCGCCGCCTCACTCCCCCGCAGGACAAACGGGAAGAAAGAAATATAGGAGCGGATATTATGTATGTAAAACGAGTTCTCCCCAATGGCGTGCGCATTATTTCCGAGCGACTGGATACCATGCGCACGGTATCTGTCGGCATCTGGGTCGGCAACGGCAGCCGCTATGAACCGGCGGAGCTGAACGGCATCTCGCATTTCATCGAGCACATGATTTTCAAGGGCACGGAAAAGCGTTCCGCCCGCCATATCGCCATCGCCATCGACGCCCTCGGCGGTCAGGCGAACGCCTTCACCGACAAGGAATGCACCTGCTACTACATGAAGGTGCTTGACAGCCGCCTCCAGACCGGCATCGCGCTGCTCGCGGATATGTTCCTTGAGTCTCGCTTCGCACAGGAGGACATCGAGCTGGAACGCGGCGTCGTGCTTGAGGAAATCGATATGTACGAGGACTCCCCCGAGGATGTCGCCATCGACAAGCTGTTCGAGAGCTGCTATGACGGCTCGGCGCTCGGCCGCCCCATCCTCGGCACCGAGGAAACGCTCGCGCCCATCACGACCGAAACCCTGCACCGCTATATGCACGAATACTACCGCCCCGAGGACACGGTCATCGCGGTTTCCGGCCACTTCACCGATGAGGACATCGACTACATCGCAGACCTGTTTTCCGTCATGGACGGCTCAGGCCGCAACCAGATCACCCCGGCGCTGTACAAGCCCTCGCTCGTGCTGCGCAGCAAGGAGATCGAGCAGAACCACCTGTGTCTGTCCTTCCCCGGCGTTTCTGCGCTGAGCGAGGACCGCTTCACGATGAACCTGCTGTCGAACATTCTCGGCGGCGGCATGTCCTCCCGCCTGTTCCAGAGCATCCGCGAGCAGAGCGGCCTGTGCTACTCCATCTACACGTTCACCACGCCCCATCTGGACACCGGCCTGATGTCGATTTACACCGGTCTGGGCGAGGAAACCGAGCGTCAGGCGCTTGAGCGCATTCTTCAGGAGCTGCACCGCTTCTGCGAGGACGGCCCGGCGAAGGACGAGATTTCCCGTACCCGCGAGCAGGCCAAAACGACGCTGCTCATGGGCCTCGAAAGCACGGGCACGCGCATGATGACCATCGGCCGCAGCGAGCTGATGCGCGGCGAGGTCGCGAAAATCGAAGATGTCCTTGCGGCATACGACAGCGTAACATATGACGATATTCTGAACCTTGCGCGTCGGGTATTCGACCCGGCGAAGGCGTCGCTTGCCGTTGTCGGCAACCCGGGCACGGAGGACGAATACCGAGAGCTTCTGGCGAAGCATCTGTAATAGTCCACTCCGAGGGACGCGCCCCCTCCCGGGGCGAGGGGCAAAAGGGGGTACAGGACACCCCTGAAGACGGGGTTTCCTATACCCCCTCTTGCGACTCCCCCTGACCTTCCGGTCTGCCGCGACTCCCGTTGGTCGCGCGGCCAGGATGCGGGGACCGCAATGAAAACCACTCTATCATCTGGGGCGGTTCGCCGCCGTTTGGGGTTGGCTTGCCTGCGGCGGCGCGCATCTTTCCGCGCATATCAGTGCGCGGCAGCCGGTGCTGTGAGCTGTGTCTGCTGTGATTTCATTTTCGCTGCTGAATTTTTTGTTGCGGTTTGATTGCAATTTGTATTCTTATACTCTCCGTATTATTACGGATAAAAGAAAAGCGACCGGGTTCATCCGAACTCTCGGTCGCTTTTTCGTTTTTCTCAGGAAAGACGATTCTTAAAATCCTCGTAGCCGAACATCTTTACGACTTCGTCGGTTCCATCCGCGCGGCGGATGGCGATGAGCGGCAGAGGCATACCGTTAAAGGTGTTGGTCTTGACCATGGTATAAAGCGCCATGTCCTCAAAGACGACCTGCTCGCCGGACATCAGCGGCACATCGAACGAATACTCGCCGATGACGTCGCCTGCAAGGCAGGTGCGGCCGGTCAGCAGGTAGTCGAACGCCTTGCGTCCCGGCTCGTCTGCACGCATGACGGGCGGACGGTAGGGCATTTCGAGCACGTCAGGCATATGGCAGGCCGCAGAGGTATCGAGAATGGCGATGTCCTTGCGGTTTTTCATGGTTTCGAGCACGGTCGATACCAGATAGCCAGCGTTCAGCACAACGGCCTCGCCCGGCTCCAGATAAATCTGCACGCCGTACTTATCGCGCAGGTGCGTGATGCAGCTGACGAGCGCTTCCACGTCGTAATCGGCGCGGGTGATGTGGTGACCGCCGCCGAGGTTGAGCCACTTCATGCCCTCCATGTAGCGGCCGAAGCGCATTTCGAACGCCGCGACCGTGCGCACGAGATCGTCCGCGTTCTGCTCGCACAGCGTGTGGAAGTGGAAGCCTTCGATGCCGTCGAGCATATCCGGCTGGAAATTCGCTTCGGTGATGCCGAGGCGCGAGGTCGGGCCGCACGGGTCATAGATGGCATGATCCTCCGGCTGGGTCGAGCACTCCGGATTGAGGCGCAGGCCGCAGCTCTTTCCCGCGACGCGGGCGAGGTTGCCGTATTTTTTCCACTGAGTGAACGAATTGAACACGATATGGTCGGCATATTCGAGAATTTCACGGAACTCGTCCGGCGTGTAGGCCGGAGAGTATACGTGTGTTTCACCGCCGAATTCCTCGTGGCCCAGACGCGCCTCGTACAGACCGGACGCGGTCGTGCCGGCGAGGTATTCGCGCAGCAGCGGATAGGTCGAAAACATGGAAAACGCCTTCTGCGCAAGCAGGATTTTCGCGCCGGTACGACGCGCGACATCGCGCAGCACCGCAAGGTTCTGCACAAGGCGGTTTTCGTCAATGATAAAGCAGGGAGTCGGAAGATCGGTAAATCTCATATCAGTCCACCAGCACCGGCTTGTCATCGATCTGCCACGGCAGACCCCACTTGTTCAGTGCTTCCATGTACGGATCGGGGTCGAACTCCTCGACCGTGTAGACGCCGGGCTTCGACCACTTACCGGTCAGCAGCATTGCTGCGCCGATCATCGCCGGAACGCCGGTGGTGTAGCTGATGGCCTGCGAGCCGACCTCGCGGTAGCACTCCTCGTGGTCGCAGACGTTGTAGATGTAGGCGGTCTTTTCCTTGCCGTCCTTCTTGCCGGTGAAGATGCAGCCGATGTTGGTCTTGCCCTTGGTGCGCGGGCCGAGGGTAGCCGGGTCGGGCAGGAGCGCCTTGAGGAACTGAATCGGCACGATCTGATGGCCCTCGAACTCGATCGGGGTGGTGGACAGCATGCCGACGTTCTCCAGACACTTCATGTGGGTCAGGTAGGACTGGCCGAAGGTCATGAAGAAGCGGATGCGCTGTACGCCCGGGATGTTCTTCGCGAGGGACTCGATCTCCTCGTGATGGAGCAGGTACATATCCTTGTGGCCGACCTGGTCGAAGTCGTACTCGCGCTTGATGCTCATCGCCGGGATTTCGACCCAGTGGCCGTTCTCCCAGTAGGAGCCGGGCGCGGAGACCTCGCGCAGGTTGATTTCCGGGTTGAAGTTGGTCGCGAACGGATAGCCGTGGTCGCCGCCGTTGCAGTCGAGGATGTCGATGGTGTCGATTTCATCGAACAGATGCTTCTGTGCATAAGCGCAGTATGCCTGCGTAACGCCCGGGTCGAAGCCGGAGCCGAGCAGCGCGGTCAGGCCGGCCTCCTCGAACTTTTTCTTGTACGCCCACTGCCACGAATAGTCGAAGTACGCGGTGAAGCCCTCTTCCTTGCAGCGTTTCTCGTAAATCGCGCGCCACTCCGGGTCATCGGTGTCCTCCGGCTCGTAGTTTGCCGTGTCCATGTAGTTGACGCCGCACTTGAGGCAGGCGTCCATGATGGTGAGGTCCTGATACGGCAGGGCGATGTTCATGACGATGTCCGGCTTGTACTCCTCGATGAGGGCGCACAGCTCGTCTACGTTGTCCGCGTCTACCTTTGCGGTGCGGATTTTGGTTGCGGTCGTGCCGTCGAGCTTCTCCTTGATGGCGTCGCACTTGCTCTTGGTGCGGGACGCGATCATGATCTCCTCAAAAACGTCGCTGTTCTGGCAGCACTTGTGAATGACAACGCCGGCAACGCCGCCGCAGCCGATGATCAATGCTCTTCCCATGGTTAGTTCCTCCTCATTGTTTCCTGTTAAATGGTTCAAAATGATAAAATGTGCAAAGGGATAACATTATTCCTCTACTTTTTCAAGCAGCTTCTGCACATAATTCGGCAGATAGAACGCGCCCTTGTGCAGATTGGTATTGTAATATTTGGTTTCCAGTCCCAGACTATTCCACCAGTCCGGGTTTAGGTCACGCACGGGATGTACGCCGCGCGACGAGAAGCCGAACAGCCAGTGTCCGGACGGATAGGTGGGGATATGCGCCTGAAACAGGCGGCTCAGCTCGAAAGAATGCACGATATTGCGGTGCGCGCGCTGGCAGGCCAGAGCGTCACCCTTGTAGAACGGGCTTTCGTGCTGATTGACGAGAACGCCGTGCTCGTGGAGCGCCTTGTAGCAGTTGCCGTAGAACTCCATCGTGAACAGACCCTCGCCCGGGCCGAACGGGTCGGTCGAGTCGATGATGATGAGGTCGTACTCGTCCTCGATGCGGCGAATGTACTTGAGTCCGTCCTGATAGAGGATATGGACGCGCGGGTCGTCGAGCGAGCACGCCACGCCCGGCAGGTACTCCCTGCACACCGCGACAACGCGCTCGTCGATTTCCACGAGGTCGATGTGCTCGATGTGCTTGTAGCGGCACAGCTCGCGCACGCAGCCGCCGTCGCCGCCGCCGATGACGAGCACCTTTTTAATTTTTTCGCCCAGAACGGCAAGCGGTACGTGCACCATCATCTCATGGTAGATGAACTCGTCCCGCTCGGTCAGCATCATGTAGCCGTCGAGCGTCAGAAAGCGGCCGAATTCCTCGCATTCAAAGACGTCGATGCGCTGAAAGTCGCTCTGTTCGGTATGCAGCTGACGGTCCACCTGAATTTGAAGTCCGACCGTCGGCGTGTGCATTTCGGTAAAAGTAAGTTGCATGGGGAAAACGCTCCTTTTATTCCGGACTGATGACGCCGCGGATAACCTGAAGGCTGTTCACCTCGGGGTCCTCGGTGCCGAGCAGCATACAGTTCTTTTCCTTGGCGTAACGGATATAATCGAGAATGTCGCGGGTGATGCGCTCACCCGGCGCGAGGATCGGAATGCCGGGCGGATAGCACATGACGAACTCCGCACAGATGCGGCCGACCGACTCATTGAGCGGCATGGCCTTCTTGTCCGCGTAGAACGCCTCCTGCGGCCCCGCGACCACCTGCGGCGAGATGTATTCCTGCCGCATGAGGGTTGCCTTGTCGCGCTTGTAGCGGCGGCGGATGTCGGCGAGCGCCGCCACCAGACGTTCGAGGTCGCGTTCTCTGTCGCCGACCGAAACATAGGCGAGCAGGTTGCCGAGGTCGCCGAACTCGGTCTGAATGTCGTAGAAGTCGCGCAGGGTGTCGTAGACCTCGATGCCGGCGAGGCCGACGTCGAGCGTGTTGACCGCGAGCTTGGTGGTGTCGAAGTCATAGACCGTGTCGCCGTTGATAAGCTCGCTGCCGTAGGCGTAGTAGTCGCCAATCTGGTTAATCTCCTCGCGGGCGTAGGTCGTAAGGTCAACGACCTTGCGGAAAATCTCTTTTCCGTGCAGAGCGAGGTTTTTGCGCGAAATATCCAGGCTGACCATCAGCAGGTACGAACCGGAGGTCGTCTGCGTGAGGTTGATGATCTGGCGAACGTGCTCGGCGTTCATCGACGGGCCGCACAGCAGAAAGCTCGACTGCGTGAGTGAACCGCCTGATTTGTGCATGGAAACGGATGCCAAATCCGCGCCTGCCGCCATGGCAGACACCGGCATATTCTCCCCGAAGTAGAAATGCGTGCCGTGCGCCTCGTCCGCGAGCACCTTCATGCCGGCCGCGTGCGCGAGCTTCACGATTTCACGGATATTCGAGCAGATGCCGTAGTAGGTCGGGTTGTTGACGAGGACTGCCTTGGCGGACGGATGCTTTTCGATTGCCTTTTTGACGTCCGCGACCGACATGCCGAGCGAAATGCCCAGACGGTCGTTCATCTGCGGATTGACATAGACCGGGATAGCGCCGGTGAGCACGAGCGCGTTGATGACGCTGCGGTGCACGTTGCGCGGCAGAATGATCTCGTCGCCGCGCTTGACGACCGAGAGTATCATCGCCTGCACGCTCGAAGTCGTGCCGCCGACCATGAGGAAGGCGTGCGCCGCGCCGAACGCATCGGCGGCCAGCTCCTCCGCCTCGCGGATGACGCTCGTCGGGTGACACAGGTTGTCGAGCGGCTTCATCGAGTTGACGTCCACGGTCATGCACTGCTGACCTAAAAATTTCGTCAGTTCGGGAGAACCGCGTCCGCGCTTGTGTCCGGGAACGTCGAACGGCACAATGCGCATATCCTTGAAGTTTTCGAGCGCCTCCATGATGGGCGCACGGGATTGATCCATAGAAATGCCTTCTTTCGGCAGAAAATAATAAATAAACGGTAAATTGTAAGCTCCCGGAGGGACGGCGGGGTGAGGGCACCCCGCCCTACGGTATGACACTGATTGTGCTCGTAGGGCGGGCTGCCCTCAGCCCGCCGCTTTTCATCTGCGGAAGGGTCAATAAATATTCTTTCCCGAGAAAATCTCAATCATCTCTCTTCTCAAATCCGAGTGGATTTTGAGCCGGGTTTTGGGCGGCAGCTCGTAGATGTCGGTGTTGAACAGGTAGTTCTGGAGGTCGATCTCCTTGAGCAGCATACGGGTGTGGAACAGGTTGGCCTGATACACGTTGATGTCGTAGGCGTCGTAGCGGTCGAGCGTCGCGGGGTCTATAAAGTCCTGAATGGACGTCATATTGTGGTCCATGAACAGCTTTTTACCCTCGATGTCGCGGGTAAAGCCGCGCACGCGGTAGTCCATCGTGATAATATCCGAGTCGAACGAGCCGATGAGGTAGTCGAGGGTGGACAGCGGCGTGATTTCGCCGCAGGTCGCCACGTCGATATCCACGCGGAAGGTCGCAAGGCAGGTGTCCGGGTGGTACTCGGGGTAGGTGTGCACGGTAACATGGCTCTTGTCGAGGTGCGCCACGATGGTGTCCGGCTCGAGCGCCGGCTTCATGTGCTCCTCAGCGATGAGGAAGGTGACTGACGCGCCCTGCGGATCGTAGTCCTGCTTGGAGATGTGCAGCACATGTGCGCCGATCATCTCGGTCAGCTTTTCCATGATGCCGGTCAGTCGTTCAGAGTTGTACTGCTGGTCGATGTACTTGATGTAGTCGAGCTGCTCGCGCTCGGTTTTTGCGTAGCAGACGTCGTAGATGTTGAAGGACAGCGCCTTGGTCAGGTTGTTGAACCCGTAGAGTTTGAGTTTGTTCTCCATATCTTATCCTCACAAATATAAAAATCCCCATATGAAAGGGAGTGCGCCGGGCACGCCTTCACATGAGGAAAAACAATCGTTCTCTTCCCGTGCGGAACAAAGCCGCTCGGTTTTTCTGCTGTCTTTGTGGAAGAGGAAAGAGTCTATATAGCAAGAATTATTACTTTTACTACTCTTATTGATTGTTTCACAAGTGTATGCGCCCACGGCACACGGCTTTTAGTCAGCCAACTTATAAAAATTCAATAAGGCAACAAAGTTGCCATTTTCGGCATTTGACCCGGCTGTCCGTATGGCCTTGGCGCCTTTCGGGTAGAAAGGGCGGTCAAAGAAATTCTGCTGGTAAAGGCTTTGCCTCTCCGAGTAGTTTTATTATATCGTACCGGCGAGGGGATTGCAAGGTTTTTCATGAAAAGCCTTTGTAAAGTTGGAGGAATGTGCCCGGCGGGCACGGGCCTTTTTCTCCCTCCGAGGGAGAGCACAGATTTTACCTCCGCGCTCTTCTTTTTCTTGTGCCATCGCTCTGCGATTGCGTGATTTGCCGCGCATAACAGTGCGCGGCCGGTCTGTGCAGGCCGGATAATCGTTTAAAATCCTTTCCACCCCGCTGCCGCGCACTTGTATGCGCGGAAATCACGGGTGGAGCCAACCCCAAACGGCGGCGGAACGCCATGGATTATAACGTGGTTTTAATTGCGACCCCTCGCATTTTAGACGCGCGACCGAAGGGAGTCGCGTCCTAAGGAAAGGTCGGGGAGTCAAGAGGGGCAGGGAAACCTTGGTGTCCCTGCCCCTTTTGCCCCCGCCGCCGGGCGGCGGCTGCCCCGGGTGGGGCTTTGAACTCGGCATTTTTTGTCATAAAAAGTTTACACCCCATCGGTGGAAAACCATGACTTTTCGTAGTACAATATTTTTATCAGATAGGATTGGAGAGACACAGCACTTTGAAGGTTACAGCGACAAACCGCCGCAAAAAGGGGACGCGCGGCGTAAATATCCGCGTGCTGCTGATTCTGGGACTGATGATTATATCTTTCGCCGCCGGAATGCTGACGCAGCGCGCAATCACCAGACCGCCCCAGCAGGACGCAAATCTCAGCTACATAGACGACATCCCGGTCTACACCGATTTTCTCCCCGAGGGCAGCCGCGCCCGCCCGGGTCAGACGCGCGAGATCAAGTATCTCGTCATCCACGAAACCGACAATTTCTCCGCCGGGGCGGACGCCGCCGCGCATAACTCGTTCATCCACCAGAACGCGAACGCCGAGAGCGGCATCGTTTCGTGGCACTACACGGTGGACGACCACGAAATCTACCACCACCTTCCCGACACCGAAACCGCCTACCACGCGGGCGACATGATGACCGAGGGCGGCGGCAACATGAACGGCATCGGCATCGAAATGTGCGTCAACGAGGGCGGCAACTACGAGCAAACGCTCATCAATACGGAAAAGCTGTGCGCGAGCCTGTGCATCGCCTATCACCTGAACCCGGATAAGGCGCTCAAAAAACATCAGGACTTTATGGAAAAGGTCTGCCCGGCCAAGCTCATCAATTCCGGCCGCTGGGACGAGTTCTGCGCCGCCGTCAAGGAGCGCTATACCGAGCTGAAAAAGGCGAAGGCAAACGGTTAGTTCACAGTAACTAAATATACAAAACAAATTTTCTGAGGGAGTGCTATTTGTAACAAATTGCACTTCCTTTTTTTATGCAGATATGCTATACTGCAAGGGTATTGCGTGTGCAGTACCGAAAGTTTTCATACAAAAACGATATTAACTGACAAAAATAAATGTCAAAGGAGTGAACTGAAATGATCGTTGTACTTAAACCGAACAGCGAAAAGGAACGTGTCGAGCGACTGATGCAGCATTTCAAGGATATGGGGCTGCGAATCAACTATTCCGAGGGCGAAGATACCACTATTCTCGGCCTGATGGGCGACACGACCCGTCTGGACGAAGGTGACATTATGGCGTATGACGTGGTCGAGCGTGTACAGCGCGTGACCGAGCCGTTCAAGGCCGTCAACCGCAAATTCCACCCCGAGGACACGATCATTGAGGTCGCGGGCCGCAAGATCGGCGCAGGCTACTTCAACGTCATGGCGGGTCCGTGCTCGGTCGAGAACGAGGCGCAGATCGTCGAGTGCGCGGAGCGCGTCAAGGCAGCCGGCGCTTCTTTCCTGCGCGGCGGCGCGTTCAAGCCGCGTACCTCCCCTTACTCCTTCCAGGGCCTTGAGGCCGAGGGTCTGAAGCTGCTGCTCGAGGCAAAGCGCCAGACCGGTCTGCCGATCGTCACCGAAATCATGAGCGAGAAGCACCTCGACCTGTTCGCAGACGTTGATATTATTCAGCTCGGTGCGCGAAATATGCAGAACTTCATGCTGCTCAAGGAGCTGGGCCGCTGCAACAAGCCGATCCTGCTCAAGCGCGGTCTGTCCGCGACGATGGAGGAATTCCTGATGGCTGCCGAGTACATTTTCGCCGGCGGCAACAAGCAGGTCATCCTGTGCGAGCGCGGCATCCGTACCTTTGAGAAGATGATCCGCAACAACCTCGACCTGTCCGCCGTTCCTCTGGTCAAGATGTTCAGCCACCTGCCGATCATCATCGATCCGTCCCACGCAGCCGGCCGCCGCGACATGGTGCAGCCGCTGTCCCGCGCCGCAATCGCCGCCGGTGCAGACGGTCTGATCATCGAGGCGCACAACGACCCGAAGCACGCGCTGTGCGACGGTGCGCAGTCGCTCGACCTCGACCAGTTCGACAACGTGATGGCCGACATCAAGCGCCGCGCCGAGTTCGAGGGCAGAATTATGATGCCGTAAAACAGCATCATTCTAAGGGGGACTGGCCGTGCGCCGCACGGCCTCTAAGGGGGACAGCGTCCCCCTTAGATACGCCCCCGGTTCCTGCGAAACCGGGAGCGATAACCCCCTCGCCCCTGCACAGCAGTGGCGGCTCGGGACACGTGTCCCGAGGCAGCGGAATAAAAGTCAGGTACACGCCCTGACTTTTATAGAGAATTTAATGCGGTCTGCTGCGGCAGACCTGTCCGCCCTCCTTGCCTGCGGCAAGATTGGACGGAAATAGCGCGCGAAGCGCGCAAAAAAGCACGCCTTTGGCGTGCTTTTCTTTTTCCTGCCGTATTCCGACAAAGTCGGAACAGGCAGGACTGGCGCACCGCAGTGCGCCGCATTAAATTCTCCAAGAAAGTCGGGGCGTGTACCTGACTTTCTTACCTCTGCCCGCGCCGCCGCGGCGCGGCCTCGTCCGCCGTGCGGACGAGAGGGGGGTATCCCCTTCGGTTTCGCAGGAACCGAAGGGGATACCAGGGGAGGACAGCGTCCCCCCCTGGAAAAGCGTCAGCGGTCAATCACCGGTAACTCAGTCGTGTCCTCTTCGTCGAGGTTGTTCAGGTAGTGCCTGGTTTCGCTTGCGATGACGCCGCTCAGGAGAAGCACCGCGATCAGGTTCGGAATCGCCATCAGCGCGTTCAGAATGTCCGCGATAGACCACATAAGGTCGAGCGCCAGAACGGGGCTGAACACAACGACCGCGAGGAACAGCAGCTTGTACGGCAGAATCGCCTTTCGGCCGAGCAGATACTCCGCCGCCCGCTCGCCGTAGTACGACCAGCCGAGGATAGTCGAATAAGCGAACGTGATAATGCTGAACACCAGAATGGTCGGGCCGATGTACGGAATCTGCGCGAACGCGATAGTCGTCATCTGACCGCCGTTGGCAATGCTCGCCATATCGACCGCCGGGTTCTTCATGATGGTCGAAATCAGCACCAGACCGGTCACGAGGCACACAACGACCGTCGTCCAGAACGTGCCGGTCGCGGAAACGAGCGCCTGACGCACCGGATTGCGGGTCTGAGCCGCCGACGCGACGAGCGGCGCGGAGCCCATGCCGGATTCATTCGAGAACAGGCCGCGTGCCACGCCGTACTGGAGCGCAAGGCGGATGCCGCCGCCGACCAGACCGCCCGCGACCGCGCCCGGCTGGAACGCAAGGGTGAAAATCGCCTTGAACGCCGGTAGAATGTAGTCGTAGTTGATGCCGAGAATGACGATGCAGCCGAGCACGTAGAACAGCGCCATGACCGGCACGAGCTTTTCGCACACGGTCGCGATGGTTTCGATGCCGCCGAGGATGATGATGGCGGTAACGATGCCGAACACGATGCCGATGACAATGCGCGGTATGCCGATGGGCAGGTTGGTTTCCATGACCTCAGCAATCGCGTTGATCTGCGTGCCGCAGCCGATGCCGAAGGACGCCAGCATGGCAAACAGCGCGAACAGAACCGCCATCACCTTGCCGAACTTCTTCCATTTCAGGCCGCGCTCAAGCGCATACATCGCGCCGCCCATCATGCGGCCGTCCGCCGTTTTCACGCGGTACTTGACCGCGATCAGGCTCTCCGCGTACTTGGTCGCGATGCCGAACACGCCGGTCAGCCAGCACCACAGCACCGCGCCCGGGCCGCCGAGATAGATGGCCGTGCCGACGCCGATGATGTTGCCCGTGCCGATGGTGGACGCGAGCGCGGTCGTCAGCGCCTGAAACTGGCTGACGTCGCCCGGGGAGTCCGGGTCCTTCGTCACCGACAGCCGGATGCCGGTGAACGTCTTTTTCTGGATAAATCCGGTGCGCAGCGTCATAAAAATGTGCGTGCCGCACAGCAGAATGAGCATAGGTGCGCCCCATATCCAGTTTTCGAGCGAGGTGATAAAGCTCGAGAAAGCCTCCATGTTTTTCTGTCTCCTTTGCGGACAGAGCCGTGACTCCGCCGTTTTTTCCTGTTTCTCCGCTTCAAACAAAATAAGGGAGCGAGACCTCTGCCTCGCCCCCCGAACAGTTGAAACGGGAGCCGTCCGCGCGACGTTTTACCGTCATTGTACGCGAAATGCTCTACAATTATAACATGACAGCTTTCATAACACAAGTTGCGACTGTCGAAAAGCTTCCTTTTTTCTGCGATTTACCCCGTGCCGCGGCACGTACAAGGCTCAGCGGCGCACGACCGGGATTTCCGTCGTGTCCTTCTCGTCAAGGTTCGCAAGATAGTGGCGCGTCTCCTTCGCGATGACGCCCGAGAGCAGCAGGACGATCATGGGCAGTCCCCACAGCCAGCCGTCCAGTGCGTTGATGAGTTCGGTGAATTTCTCCATTTTCGTACCGTCCTTTCGTCGGCTTCTCCGCTGTGCGCAGAAAAGCAAAAAAGACACCGAACCGACAGTGGTTCCGCGTCTTTGCGAAATAATATCAGTATAATACCAGACAGCGAGCCAAAAATCAAGAGCCGTCCGCCAATTTGGTGAATTTTTATCTGACCTTATAAATTATTCGCAAACTGATTATTTTGTTCATGCCACAAAGACGGTATAATAACGGCATCACAGCAAAGAACGATAATCCGAGAGGAGAACAATAAAATGGCTACACGTTACGAACTCAACAAGGAACTGGCGCAGATGCTCAAGGGCGGCGTCATCATGGACGTTACCACCCCGGAGCAGGCAAAGATTGCAGAGGAAGCCGGCGCGTGCGCTGTCATGGCGCTTGAGCGCATCCCGGCGGACATCCGCGCGGCGGGCGGTGTTTCCCGTATGAGCGACCCCGGCATGATTCGCGGCATTCAGGAGGCGGTTTCCATTCCGGTCATGGCGAAGTGCCGCATCGGTCATTTCGTAGAGGCGCAGATTCTTGAGGCCATTGAAATCGACTACATCGACGAAAGCGAAGTCCTCTCCCCCGCCGACAACGTATATCACATCGACAAGACCAAGTTCAACGTGCCGTTCGTCTGCGGCGCACGTGACCTCGGCGAAGCGCTCCGCCGCATTGCAGAGGGCGCAAGCATGATCCGCACCAAGGGCGAACCGGGCACGGGCGACGTTGTACAGGCCGTCACCCATATGCGTGCGATGAACGCGGAAATCCGCCGCGTTCAGAACCTGCGCGAGGACGAGCTTTACGAAGCCGCAAAGCAGCTGGCCGTTCCGGTCGAGCTGGTGCAGTACGTCCACGAAAACGGCCGTCTGCCGGTCGTCAACTTCGCAGCCGGCGGCGTCGCTACCCCGGCGGACGCGGCGCTCATGATGCAGCTCGGCGCAGAGGGCGTATTCGTCGGCTCGGGCATCTTCAAATCCGGCGACCCGGCAAAGCGTGCGGCGGCTATCGTGAAGGCGGTCACGAACTACACCGATGCAAAGCTGATTGCAGAGCTGTCCACCAACCTCGGCGAGGCGATGGTCGGCATCAACGAAAGCGAAATCGCTCTGCTCATGGCGGAGCGCGGCAAGTAAGCCATGGCAACCGGCATTTTAGCGCTTCAGGGCGCGTTTGCCGAGCACGCCGCCATGCTCGACCGTCTTGGAGAGCCGCATTTTGAAATCCGTCAGGCACGCGACCTCGAAAAGCCGCTCGACCGCCTCATCATCCCCGGCGGCGAGAGCACGGTCATGCGCCGCCTGCTGCACGACCTTGCGCTGTATGACACGCTCCGCGAGCGTATTCTGGAGGGAATGCCTGTTTTCGGCACCTGCGCGGGTCTTATCCTGCTCGCAAAGCAGGTGGACGGCGGTGTTCCGTGCTTCGCGACTATGGATATTGCGGTCAAGCGCAACGCCTACGGCCGCCAGCTCGGCAGCTTCTTCACGAACGACAGCTTCGAGGGACTCGGCACGCTGCCGATGACCTTCATCCGCGCCCCCTACATCGAGTCGGTGTCGGGAAGCGCGAAGCCGCTCGCCGTTGTCGGCGGCAAGATCGTTGCGGCGCGGCAGGATAATCAGCTCGTCACCGCGTTCCACCCCGAACTCGATGAAAACACGGCAATCCATGAGTATTTTCTGAAAATGTGAAACCGAAGGACGCTCTTTTTTAGAGCGTCCTTTTCATTTCCGTTTCGTATAATATTACTATTTGTATTATTTCGCAAAATCCTCTTTCGCGCCGGAACGGGAGTGCTTTTGTTATATCCGTGTATTATATTACTACCAGTATATCGTATCTGCCAATTCCTGCTCGCAGGCGTCGAGGCATATTTCATACAGCCGCTGTACGGCGTCCTCACTGCCGCGCAGCCTGTGCATCCATCTTCCGTTATAGGCGACATAGAATTCCGGCGGATAGTAATAAAGATAGAGCGGCTGGCCGTTATAATCCGTCTCAAGCCGGTAGGTCAGCTGTCCCTCCGGGTATCGGCCCAGAATTTCGGGAATACTGTTCATTTTGATCTGCGGCAGCAGCTGCCGCACCTCGTCCGTGTCGAGCCAGCGCGTGACATACTGATGATAGCCGCCCTGTATCGTGCCCAGCACCTCGATTTTCCCAATGCCCTCCGCCTTCGGCATCGGCGCATATGGCACGAGCCACGCCGTGAGCGCGATACACGCCGCAGACGAGGCGAGCGCGTAAGTCAGTCCTCTTTTCACTGCGTTCCCTCCTCACTAAAAAGAAAAACCGCCAACGCAAAGGTTTATTTTCGCGTTGGCGGTTAAATGATACGTTTTTTAAGCTGAACTTACTTCAGGCCTGCGGTGATGATAGCCATCTGGTAAACCTCGTCTGCGTTGCAGCCGCGGGACAGGTCGTTGATCGGAGCGTTCAGGCCCTGAAGGATCGGGCCGTAAGCTGCGAAGCCGCCCAGGCGCTGAGCGATCTTGTAGCCGATGTTGCCTGCCTCGATGGACGGGAAGATGAAGGTGTTCGCCTGGCCTGCAACCGGGGAGCCCTTGCACTTGGTAGCAGCAACGACCGGGGATACAGCAGCGTCAAACTGAAGCTCGCCGTCGATAGCCAGCTCCGGATTCATTTCCTTTGCGTACTCGGTAGCCTCGCGGGACAGAGCAACCGTACCGCCCTTGCCGGAGCCCTTGGTGGAGAAGGACAGAACGGCAACCTTCGGGTCGATGCCGAAAGCCTTAGCGGTGTTTGCAGTCTCGATTGCAACCTCAGCCAGCTTCTGGCTGCCCTTCAGGGTTACGTTGCCTTCCTTATCGACAGAGTCCGGATAGTCGATGTTGATCGCGCAGTCGCCCATAGCCAGCTTCTCCTCAGCGCCGTCCTTCTCGCGGACGAGAATAAAGCAGGAGCTTACGAGGTGTGCGCCCGGCTTGGTCTTGATGAGCTGGAGCGCCGGACGAACGGTATCAGCGGTGGAGTAGGTAGCGCCGCCGAGCAGAGCGTCAGCCTTGCCCATCTTGACGAGCATGGTGCCGAAGTAGTTGCCCTTTGCCAGAGCAGCCTTGCAGTCCTCTGCGCTCAT
>OODU01001027.1_pt1 | contig 29147 bp, 20 predicted proteins | sample 1671171 | NCBI WGS metagenome assembly OODU01 (sample SAMN06348129, study PRJEB24527) | human gut metagenome | biome: human gut; feature: ankylosing spondylitis patient; material: feces | host: Homo sapiens | place: China | collected 2015-10
CTCTTCCGATCTGTAGAGGCTGCTATTGCTGCTGGTGACAAGGCTGCTGCACAGGCAAGCTTATTAGTTGCTATCTCTGAGATTGATAAAGCTACTTCTAAGGGTGTATATCACAAGAATACTGCATCCCGCAAAGTATCCCGTATCAGCAAAGCTGTTAACGCTATGGCTTAATCAGTCAACTGATTCCAATAGAATAATTTAACCCAAATAAAAAAAGAAACCGTTGGTGTGACGGTTTCTTTCTTGTTATAGCAATGAGAAACAATAATATTGTCTGGTGATCAACAGTTCCACCGCCAGCCTTTCATCCAGCCGTCCGGTTTTCACCGCTTCTTCTGTATCCACGCAAAGGTTTACATAAGATAAGATCTGCTCCCTGCTGAAGCTTTTTGCCTGCGGCATGGTCTTGCCTACCACAAACGGCTGCATTTTCAGTTTGGATGCGATCCCATTTTTCTCCATGCCCTGGTTCATCAGTTCTTTTACCTGCAAGATCTGGTTAAACTGCCGTGCGATCAGAAACAGAATCCGCATAGGCGGCTCCCGCAGCGTGATCAGATCCTCATACAGATCCATAGCCTTCCTGGTATTCCGGGTTACAATAGCCGCTACCATCTCAAAAATCTTATTGGTCACACGTACCGTACAGATCTCCTCCACATCCTGATCTGTGATCACATCCCGTCCCAAGGTATAGCTGATCAGCTTTTCCAGCTCCATGCGGATATTTTCCATGTCATCGCCAGTCTTGCTTAAGAACAGCTCCATGGTTCTGCCAGTGATCTTCTTCCCTTCTTTTGCCAGAATTCCACCAGCCCAGGCACCTAACTGCCTGGCATCCTGTCGCTCCATCTCCGCCACGTATCCCAGATCCTTTACCTTTTTATACAGACGGTTCCGCTTGTCCACCTCATTTTCCACAAACAGCATACAGGTGGTATCCGGCATCTGTGGAAGGTATTCCACCAGGGCATCCGCGCCGCTGCCCTTAAAAAGACCGCTGTCCTCGATCAGGATCAGACGGCGGTCTCCAAAAAACGGCATAGTGTCCGCCAGGCTGATGATCTCCTTCAAGTCCAGTCCTTTCCCCTCAAAATAGTGGAAATTCATGGTATCATCCCCCACCATGGCATCTTTCATGCGGTTTTTGTAGCTTTTCTTCAAAAATGCCTCTTCCCCGCAGATCAGATACACCGGTTTAAATTCCCCTGTCTTGATGTCCTGTGCCAATACCTTCACGCAATTTCCACCTTTCTGTCATGATCCTGTTTCCGGCATCTTCTCACCCGCCGCTTAGTGCGATCTTCCATTTTCACTCATTTGTAACTGTTCAGCGTCTTCCCGGTTACACGCATTTTCACTACCCATTATTATACTGGATTTTCTGGTTTTCTCAAGCGATTCATGAAAATATCTTGCACCACACCCACTTTTTATAGGTACGAACCTGTACATTTCTCTTCTTTATCTCTACCAGAACCGCCCCGCAATCCCTGGTACACACCCACGGAATCCCCTCTTTTTCCAATCTTTCCAGTGTTTCCACATGAGGGTGGCCATAACGGTTTCCTTCGCCGCAGGAGATCACTGCCAATCTGGGAGAGATTTCTTTTAGAAATGGTTCTGTACTGGAATATCCGGAACCATGATGGGCGATTTTTAGAATCTGGACCGGCTTTTCCAAGGTATCCTTCTGTTCCAGCCACTGCAGCTCCCCATCTGCACTCATATCCCCAGTCAATAACATCCCAAACTCTCCATAAGACGCCTGGATCAACAGGGAATGGTTATTCCGCTCCGTTTCATCAGTTCCTGCTCCATCGTAGAGACATCGAAGGTTCAGGCCATCTACACGGATCTGATCCCCCTGTTTCATCCAGAACACCTTTGCCCCGGCATTTTTGGCTTGTTGACCTAGTTTTGCGTAAATGGGATCTTCTTTTCCTCGAATGGGAAGAATCAAGTTCTGGATCTGAATGCCGCTGTCGGATTCCAGAAGGTATGACAATCCGGAGATATGATCCTGGTCACCATGGCTGACGATGGCGTAGGAAACTTTAGAAATTCCATTGCTTTTCAGATATGGCTCCAATACCTGCTGCCCCAGCTTTTTCTGGTCAGTACTGCCGCCATCCAGAAGGATCACGCCATGGCGGGTGCGAAAGAAAATCCCATCGCCCTGACCAACATCCAGGAATGTAGTCTGCAGGCCGTGAAGCGGACGTGGTGCCAAAAATAACGCACTGACTACACATATCATCACAAGGCCGATTGCCTGACCTGTTATACTGCCACTTTTCCATTTTTGTATTCCCTCTTCCTCATCCTCCTTTTCCAGTAACAGCCATTTTGCACCCAGAACCACTCCCCACAGGCATACATATACCCCAATCTGCCACATCTTCGGTCTCCCTATCACCCATACCGCACCCGGCAGTTTTTGAAAGCTTTCACATAAAATCCGATACAGCAGCAATACATAATGTCCCCCGCCAATAGCGACCCGGCCACACAAGAGACTGCATCCACCCACTGCCACGCAAAGAATTCCGGATATCAATACTCCACCCATGAATGGAATGACCAGTAAATTCAAGAGCATACTGTATACTGGATACTCAAAGAAATGATATGTGATCATAGGGAAGGTCACAATCTGAATCGCCAATCCTGAAAGTACCGCATTCTTGATTCCCTTCCATAGCTTTTCTCTTCTCTGCTTTCCCTCCATTCCTTTTATTTTCATCGTATGACCCACTCCTGTCCGTCCCACTTCCACCCATGCCTGCAGCACCGGCAGTACCGCTCCAATCCCCACAATCGCCCCAAACGATAACTGAAACGACGCCTGAAACAAGAAAAGCGGGGACTTCACCAGCAAAAGCAGCGCCGCCACTGCCATGGCAGACAACAGATCATAGGTCCGTCCAAACCGGTCTGCCGTCAATCGCAGGCAGACCATCACCACCGCCCTGATCGTGCTGGCAGAGTTTCCACTCAGAATTCCATAGGAAATGGTCAGAAATCCAGCCCCGATTCCCGCCTGACCGATAGACAGTCCCAGTTTCCGGAAAAATCCATACACCGCCAGACTGATTATGGAAATATGCAGCCCGCTGACCGCCAGCAGATGGGAAATCCCATTTCTCTGGTACAGTTTTCTGGTGTCTTCTTCCAGGCTGCTTTTATCTCCCAATACTACCGACTGAAAGATCCCCAGATCCTCCTTCTCGCAGATTTTCTCCAGGATATCCGCCGCCCGACGCTTCAGACGGTAAATTCCCTGGAAATAAGGCGACACACTGCCTCCAGCCTTTTGCATTACCTCTCCATACATCTGCCCCCCATAACCCTGAGCATGATAATACGCAGCATAATCAAACTCTCCTGGATTTCCCGGATGTCGAAACCGCTTCAACTCCCCGATCACACAGATCCGCTCGCCAATCCCGTATTTCTCCACAAGCGCCGCCTGGTCCTCTGCTCCCTCTGCCATCTCCTCCACCATCTCCTCTGCCTTCACATACACCACCAGCTTCGAATACGGCTTTTCCCCCTCCAGATCCAGCCTCCAGTTCTCCTTTCCAGACTGGATCGCCATAATTTTTCCATATACCGCTCTTTCTTCTCCTTCACAGGTTTCCATAAATTTCTCCCACATTTCCACCTGCCTCTGCTCCTGCCACAAACGCACCACTCCAAAAAGCACAAAAAAGAGCGGCATCATCCACACAACCAGATTTCTGCCGTTCTTATTCCACTTCATCCACAGAACCATTCCCCCGCTGCACAGAAGCACCAGGGTCAGGATCTGCCAGACCATCGGCAGCCGTAGATATACCTCTCCAAGTACGAATCCCCACGCCGCAAATAACAATGGTCTTTTCATATTCAATTTTCCTTTTCTGAAACGATCACTCTCCACCGAGATCCAGATTCCGCTCAAACTGGGTATTTAACGATATCACATCCCGGAACATCACATCCGAAGAGCCATTAACCGTCAACTGCACCTTGTTCACACTGGAAATGGCACAAAGAGAATTCACGATCGAATAAATCGGGATTAATTCCTTTACTTCCAGGGAATTATTTAAAAAGTTCGAATCAAAATTTACATAACATACATTTTCACTGACAGAAACATTTAACAGCTTCACATCAGACGGAAGTGTCGGATAACCGCCCTCCACCTCCGGACCTTTCAGCAGTTCCTCTACTACCAGTTTCTCCAAAGACGTATTCATGCTGTGAACCACTTCCCGGTCCTCTTCTACCAGCTTTTCGCCAGTCTCGTCGGCAAAATACAAGGTAATCTGGATCTTTTCAAAGGTATTCACATCGCTGATACTTTCAATAAAATCCGTGTCCGCCAGGAGTCCCACCGGTTTTCCCGTCAGATCCAGTAACGGCTGGTCCGCCACATAAATACTGATATAATCGACACCCTCAAGCTGGGTCATAGTCTTGGTCAGCGCCGCCCGGCATAGGATCTCTCTGGTGGCATCCATATTGACCCGGCTGTAACCGCCGTCAAAATACAGATACAGGATCCGCTCCTCCAGCCGGTAGCCACGGTATCCTACCTTATCAGATAATGCCGCCTGACTGTCCACATCATTTGGAACCTTCAAAAACTGCTCCATCAGCTCCTGGATCAGCAGTTCCGTGTCGGTGGTCTCTGTATGATATTCATAAGGAGCCAGCTTTGTCACAGAAGTATTCAAATAATAAATCTTATAAGCTTCTCCGGCCACTGCTTCCGTTTTCTTTTCCCCGCACCCTGCAAGGGCCAGGACTGTCAGAAGAAGCAGCAGTCTGTATACATAGTTTTTCATTCTGCTCCTCCTAAGAAATATAATTTAACGGGATCCGCACCGTAAAGGTAGATCCTTCACCTTCTTTACTGGAAAGACGGATAGCGCCGTGATGCATCAGGATCACATTTCTGGTAATGGACAGGCCCAGACCCGTACCGCCGGTCTCTCTTGATCTGGCTTTATCTACCCGGTAAAAACGTTCAAAGATATGCTCCTGATACTCCTCCGGAATGCCAATCCCGGAATCCGCCACTTTAATATAGAAGAACTTATGATCTGCATCCAGAGTCACCCGCACCCAGCCATTCTCAATGTTATATTTTACCGCATTTTCCACCAGGTTATTGATCGCCAGGGAAAGTTTCACCTCGTCCACATCCGCCGTCACTTCCCGGATGCTCTCATAGATCAGTTCTACATTCCGTTTCTTGGCAATGGGCCGCAGCCGCTTTAAGATCTGCTGCACCAGGGCATTGATATCTACCTGGGCAATATTCAGCTCTGCTGCCGCCTTGTCCATCTTCACCAGCGACAACAGATCATCAATGATCTTGCTTTCCCGGTCGATCTCATCAGAAATATCCGTCATAAACTCCCGATACAGTTCCACCGGAACCTCCTCCATGCTCATCAGAGAATCTGCCAGAACCCGGATAGACGTGATCGGTGTCTTTAACTCATGAGACACATTGGATACAAATTCTTCTCTGGACTGATCCACGGTTCGAAGCTTGGTGATGGTGCTCTGGACCGCCTGGGAAATGTTCCATGTTTCTTTGTAGGTATTCTCCGAAATACTCTCGTCCAGATTGCCGTCCGCTACCTTATTTAACATCTCCTGCAGCCGTCCAAATGGCTTCATCAGAACAACGACGAACAAAATAGAGCACAGAATCAATACTCCAATGATCATCAGCCCGTAGAAAGACATCTTTTCCGCCACCTTCGATACATTGGATACAATATTCTCTGTGGACACAGTCATCAACAGCACGCCGATGACATTCCTCTCATCTTCACTGTCGCAGATCTGCGCCGTTGTAACCACATAGTGCTTGTCTGCCTCATGAAACGCCACATTTTCCCCACGGAAGCATTTTACGATCGGTTCGGACACATTGATCCTCCCATCGGCCAGCCCAAACGTATCCTTCACGATCCGGAAATTCTGATCGACCACCACGATTCGTCCATTGAAAATGTCTGCGATGGTATCCAATTCTTTATCAATCAGCGGGTCATGGTTTTCTTTTAACAGATACCCGGCTCTGGTCAGCCTGTCTCCTGTGATCAGGCACTGGTTCTGCACCTCGATCATCCGTCCGTCGATCTGTGTCTGGCTGAAGGACTGGTTCATAAATTTGCTCTGGATAAATACCGGCAAAAAACCAATGATCAGAAACAGCAGAAACAACGGTATTTTCATACTGAAAATATGATTCAGTTTTATCCGTTTCATTCGATCACCTTAGAGCAGGCCACTGCTAATGAACCAGGTCCGATATGGCAGCTGACGCTTAAAGACAACGGCGCAATCACGATCTCGCCGGTCGCCGGGAACAGTTCCCGCAGTTCCTTTGCAAATTCATCTGCCTCCTCCTGGTTATCCGTATGTGCCACCGCCAGATGGACATTCTTACCTGTCCGGTCATCGAAACGTTCCTCTAAATCCTTCGTGATCGCCGCCACCATGATACTCTTAGCCTGTTTCATGGTTCTTGCCTTGGCAAATGCATCCAGCTTCTCTCCCTGGACGGTCAGAACCGGTTTCAGACGAAGTAAAGTACCAAGCGCCGCTGCCGCCGGAGTGATACGTCCGCCTTTTTTCAGATATTTTAAAGTGTCCAGCGTAATGTAAATGCTGGAATCAAATTTTACAGCCTCCAGCTTCTCCTTGATCTCCGCTGCGCACATACCTTTCGCTGCCAGCTCTTTCGCATCCAGGGCCGACTGGCGCTGGGTCACGGATATCCGCTGGTTATTGACAACTTCTACCTTTCCGTCATAATCCTCTGCCAGCATCATGGCAGTCTGACATGATCCACTCAAACCACTGGACATAGGGATATGAACGATCTCATCGTATTCTTCCAATACCTCATCCCAAAGAGCCATGATGGACTCCGGAGATGGCTGCGAAGTAGAAATATCGCTTCCCTCACCAAGCTTTGCGTAGAACTCCTGCTGTGTCAGGGTAATATCCTCTAAATACTCCTCGCCATTGATCATAAATGGCATCGGCACAATCCGGATTCCAAGCTGTTTTCCTTCCTCCTGGGTAATTCCGCTGTTACTGTCTGTAATGATCGCTACTTTCATACTGCTCTCCTTCTATTCTATGCCCGCTTCCGGTCAGCGCACAAATACACCAACCAGCCGAACCATTATTCCAATTTTACCTGCGCCTTATGGCGTGGTGTACACTTATTCTACCTTATTTTTCTAGGAAATTCTACTCATTTTTCCAAAAGACTTGTTATCACTGTTTTGCCAGCAGGTTTGAGAAAATATTTTGCCAGCAGTGGACGAATTTTCCTCTATGGCTTATAATAGATTTCATAGTTATAGAATCAATCTTAGAAAAAGGAGTATTCGTCATGCCTTATTGTCCAAAATGTGATATGGAATTCGTGGATGGAATCACCACCTGCTCCGACTGCGGTGGTCCCCTGGTGGCATCTAAGGAGGAAGCAGACCGGTTAAAGCGGGAGGAACAGTTAAAACGACAGAAAGAACAGCAGAATCTGACCCAGGAGATGCTTTCCATGGAGATGAACGGCGCCGATGCAGACAGTTTCTCCGGATATGCTTCGGAAGACTTTCACAATCTGGCGAATTCTGATGATCCAGATGTTTCCACGAAAGATTCTCGCTCCACCGATCCAGCATCTGCCCTTTCCTTCAAGCAGCAGTCCACCGCTTATGTAGATAAAGGTCAGAAATATGAGGATCTTCGTTCCTCTGCCTCCGCTTTTCTCATCGTCGGCGGCGCAGTCCTGATCTTCTCGACTCTGTGCTGGTTACAGATCGTCCGTCTGCCTATGGCTGGATTTTCCCGCTATCTGATCCAGGCTGCTCTGACCGCCATGGGAATCTTCTCTATGGTAGTTTACATAAAATCAAACAGATCTGCCAAGGATCTGCTTCCACAGATTGAAGAAGAAAAGCAGAAAACGAATGATCTCATCCAGTGGTTCTTATCGGAACAGAGCGCCCAGGACATTGACCGGGAAATCCTGGATCTCGACCAGTTAAATGACGAAGAGATCAGCTTAAAACGTTTCCAGATCATCCAGGATTATCTGATCACCCACAAGGATCTTCCAGATCCGGCTTATGTGGACGCGTTATGTGAGGAAATCTACACAAAGTTGTACGAAGAAAACTAAAAAATCCTTGTTTCCTATGACATAAAAAACTACCGACAAACATCCCATTTTTCATGGTTTTATCTGTCGGTAGTTTTTTTACGCATACGTCACTCCGTATCCGTCTTTCTCATTCGTAAATTCCCGCTCTGAGGAGTCTTATTTCACCAGTAAAGATTTACCAGTCATCTCTTTTGGCTGCTCCATGCCCATTAACTCTAACAGAGTTGGTGCAATATCGCAGAGTGCGCCGCCCTCTCTTAGCTTGTAAGAAGGATCTGCGTTCACCAGGATAAATGGAACTGGGTTTGTGGTATGAGCGGTCCATGGCTCGCCGGTCTCGTAGTCTACTAACTGCTCTGCGTTGCCGTGGTCTGCACAGATGAACATCACACCGTCCACCTCTTTTAATGCCTCAACAGCACGTCCTACGCACTCGTCAACCACCTCAATGGCCTTGATTGCTGCGGACTCTACGCCGGTATGGCCTACCATATCCGGGTTCGCGAAGTTGATGATGATCACATCATATTTATCAGACTTGATGGCGTTTACCAGCTTGTCGCATACCTCATATGCGCTCATCTGAGGCTTCAGATCATAAGTTGCCACATCCTTTGGAGACGGAACTAAGACACGATCCTCACCCTGGTTTGGCTCCTCAACACCGCCGTTGAAGAAGAAGGTTACATGAGCGTACTTCTCAGTCTCAGCGATTCTCACCTGAGTCTTGCCGTGGTCTGCCAGGTACTGACCCAGCGTATTGGTAATGCCCTCTTTCTTGAAAGCAACCAGCTTGTCTGTGATGGTCTCATCGTAATCGGTGAAACATACATAGACAAGATCTAATTTTTTCTCTCTTGCAAATCCATCAAACTCTGCGTCACGGAATGCGTGAGTGATCTCTCTTGCACGGTCTGGACGGAAGTTAAAGAAGATCACAGAATCATTGTCCTGGATCGCTGCAACTGGCTTTCCGTCTTTTACTACTGCAAATGGCTCTACGAACTCATCTGCCTTGCCGTCATCGTAAGAAGCCTGGATTCCTGCAGTTGCACTTTCTGCCGTCTTTCCTTCGCTCTTCGTCATCACGTTATATGCTTTTTCTACACGATCCCATCTCTTATCACGGTCCATGGCATAGAAACGTCCCATAACAGTCGCTACCTGGCCTACGCCAAGCTCTGCCATCTTGGATTCCAGTTCTTCTACAAAGCCTTTACCAGATTCTGGTGGAGTGTCACGGCCATCTAAGAAGCAGTGTACATACACCTTCTCAAGACCATTTCTCTTAGCCAGTTCCAGAAGACCATAGATATGGGTCAAATGGCTGTGAACACCGCCAGTAGATACCAGGCCAAACAGATGAAGGGCAGAATCATGCTTCTTGCAGTTCTCAACAGCTGCTAAGAATTCCTGGTTCTGGAAAAAATCTCCATCCTGGATGGATTTGGTGATCTTGGTCAGCTCCTGGTAAATGACACGGCCTGCGCCCATGTTCATATGTCCAACCTCGGAGTTACCCATCTGGCCGTCCGGAAGTCCTACAAATAAACCGCTGGCATTGCCCTTTACAAATGGACACTGGCTCATCAACTGATCCATCACCGGAGTCTTTCCTTCGCAGACTGCGTTGTGGTCACATCTGTCATTCAGACCATATCCATCAAGGATCATTAATACGGTTGGTCTTTTACTCATAATCAAATCTCCAATACTATCGTAATCACTTATTTGTAGTTAACGATCTTACCAAAATCTGGCTTTAAGGATGCACCGCCTACCAGACCGCCATCGATGTCAGGTTTTGCAAACAGCTCTGCTGCGTTACCTGCGTTAACAGAACCACCGTACTGGATACGGATCTCTGCTGCAGTTGCCTCGTCATATACCTCAGCGATACATGCACGGATCGCGCCGCATACTTCCTCAGCCTGATCAGAAGTAGCAGTCTTGCCAGTTCCGATTGCCCAGATCGGCTCATATGCGATCACAGCAGTCTTCGCCTGCTCTGCAGTTACGTTCTGGAATGCAATCTTGATCTGCTGACGGATCCAGTCAAGGGTGATTCCCTGCTCTCTCTGAGTCAGAGTCTCACCACAGCAGATGATCGGTGTTAAACCATGCTCAAATGCCTTCAGGACTTTCTTATTTACAGTCTCATCAGTCTCAGCAAAGTATTCTCTTCTCTCAGAATGTCCGATGATCACATATTTTACGCCAGCATCTACTAACATATTTGGAGAAATCTCTCCTGTGTAAGCGCCCTTCTCCTCAAAATACATATTCTCAGCACCGATCTGGATGTTGGTTCCTTTCGCTGCCTCCATAGCCGGAATGATGTCGATTGCCGGTACGCAGAATACAACATCTACTTCATCGTTTACTACTAATGGCTTTAACTCCTCTACCAGCTTAACAGCCTCAGATGGAGTCATATTCATTTTCCAGTTTCCTGCAATAATTTTCTTTCTTGCCATGATATTATCCCCTCAAAGTTAAATTATAATGTAACTTCCCCTTACTAAGCTCAAGACGTTACGTTTTTCGCTAAGTACGGGGAAGTAAGTTCGTACTAAGTTCATGCTTCGCTTTCGCTCGCATTCACTAAATACTTACTTATCATCAGCTGCTGCTACGCCTGGCAGAGTCTTGCCTTCCAGGAACTCCAGGGATGCACCGCCACCTGTAGAGATATGGCTCATCTTATCTGCAAAACCTAACTGGTTAACTGCTGCTGCAGAGTCACCGCCACCGATGATGGTAGTTGCATCTGTCTCAGCTAATGCTTTTGCTACTGCAATCGTACCTGCTGCTAAGGTTGGGTTCTCGAATACGCCCATCGGTCCGTTCCAAACAACGGTCTTAGCGGTCTTAACAGCATCTGCATACATCTGAGCGGTCTTAGGTCCGATATCGCAGCCTTCTCTGTCTGCTGGCATATCAGCAACACCATAAACCTCAGTCTCAACCGGAGCATCGATTGGGTTCGGGAACTCAGCGATGGTTACAGAGTCAACTGGCAGAAGTAATTTCTTGCCTAATTTCTCAGCTTTCTCCATCATCTCTTTGCAGTAATCTAACTTCGTGTCATCTACTAAGGATTTACCGATCTCATAGCCCTGTGCTTTTAAGAAAGTATAAGCCATACCACCACCAATGATCAGGGTATCGCATTTCTCAAGCAGGTTGGAGATTACGTTTAATTTATCAGCAACTTTTGCGCCGCCTAAGATTGCAACGAAAGGTCTTACCGGGTTCTCAACTGCATTACCTAAGAAGTCGATCTCTTTCTGCATCAGATAACCAACTGCGTTTGTGCCGCCCTTTGCAGTGATGAACTTGGTTACGCCTGCAACAGAAGCATGTGCTCTGTGGGAGGAACCAAATGCGTCACATACATAATCGTCAGCCAGATCAGCCAGCTCTTTGCTGAACTCTTCGCCGTTCTTAGTCTCTTCTGCGCCACGGAAACGGGTGTTCTGTAACAGAACAACATCGCCGTCGTTCATCTCAGCAGCAGCCTTGGTAGCAGCCTCGCCTGTTACGTGATAATCGGATACGAATACAACCTTCTTGCCTAATTTCTCTTCCAGTCTTGCTGCAACCGGAGCTAAGGACTCACCCTCGTTCGGGCCATTTTTTACTTTTCCTAAGTGGGAGCAGAGAATTACTTTTGCGCCTTCATTGATCAGCTTCTGGATCGTAGGAAGAGCTGCAACGATACGGGTCTCGTCTGTGATCACACCATTCTTTAACGGTACGTTGAAATCACAGCGTACTAACACTCTTCTGCCTTTTAAGTTCTTTAAATCATCAACGGATTTTTTATTTAACATGATAATTCTCCCTTCATGGACAGATAATAAATGAATCTCATAGGACATACTTTCCTATGAAATAAAAAGGGTCCGGCCCAAACATGACCGGACCCTTTTTGAGTCACATTTAATTCAACAATTAGCCTAACTCAGCGAAGTATTTGATTGTTCTAACCATCTGGCTGGTGTAGGAGTTCTCGTTATCGTACCAAGAAACAACCTGAACCTCATACAGATCGTCAGCAATCTGAGCTACCATAGTCTGAGTAGCATCGAACAGGGAACCAAATCTCATACCGATAACGTCGGAAGAAACGATCGGATCCTCGTTGTAACCGAAGGACTCGCTAGCTGCTGCTTTCATAGCTGCGTTGATAGCTTCTTTGGTTACATCTTTGCCCTTAACAACTGCGGTTAAGATAGTAGTGGAACCAGTTGGTACTGGAACACGCTGTGCAGAACCGATCAGTTTGCCGTTTAACTCTGGGATAACCAGACCGATTGCTTTTGCAGCACCAGTAGAGTTAGGAACGATGTTAGCAGCGCCTGCTCTTGCTCTTCTTAAATCGCCTTTTCTGTGTGGTCCATCAAGGATCATCTGATCACCAGTGTAAGCATGAATTGTGCTCATGATACCAGACTGGATTGGTGCATAGTCATTTAATGCTTTAGCCATAGGAGCTAAGCAGTTTGTTGTACAGGAAGCTGCGGAAATGATCTTATCCTCTGCAGTCAGAGTCTTCTCATTTACGCTGTAAACGATAGTTGGCAGATCGTTGCCAGCTGGTGCGGAAATAACAACTTTCTTAGCGCCTGCATCGATATGAGCCTGGGATTTTGCTTTGGAAGTATAGAATCCAGTACACTCCAGAACTACATCAACACCGATCTCACCCCAAGGAAGATTAGCAGCATCTTTCTCAGCATAAATTTTGATAGTCTTGCCATCAACAGTGATGGAATCCTCGCCAGCCTCTACAGTGTGCAGATTCTCGCCGATTTTTCCAGTGTATCCGCCCTGAGCGGTATCATATTTTAATAAGTGAGCTAACATCTTAGGATCTGTTAAGTCGTTGATTGCAACTACTTCGTATCCCTCAGCTCCGAACATCTGTCTGAATGCAAGACGTCCAATACGTCCAAAACCATTGATTGCTACTTTTACTGCCATGATTTTCATTCCTCCTAAAGAATAAATTAAATGCGATTGTTAAAATCTAATCAACCCATTTAGTATTTTACCTAATTTTGCTAGAAATATCAAGCCCTTTTTGCATCATAAGTGACTATTTCTCACCTATTCTCCGGGAGTTTTCCCTGATTCATGCCCTGCATTTCCCAGAATACCCCTTTTTTCTCCATCAGTGTCTCATAATCCCCTTCTTCCACGCATTGTCCAGCTTTCATGACCATGATCTTTTTCACGTTCCGGATGGTAGAAAGACGATGGGCAACGATAAATGTGGTCTTGCCTTTGGAAAGCTTCTCAAAAGCCTGCTGGACCTTCCGTTCGGAGATGTTATCCAGGGCAGAGGTTGCTTCATCCCAGAGAATGATGTCTGGTTTCCGCAGGAGAGAGCGGGCAATACTGATCCGCTGGCGCTGACCACCGGATAAGCGTCCTCCGTGTTCTCCAAGATTGGTGTCCAGACCCTGGGGCAGATTTTTCACGACCTCATCTAAATTAGCAGCTTTCAGCACCTGCCACAGTTCTTCTTCCGTGACATCCGCGCTTCCATAAGTGATATTCTGCCGGACAGTGCCGGAAAATAAGATCGTTTCCTGGGGAACCACAGCCAGATGTCTGCGGAAAGACCGGAAATCCAGATTTCTCATATTTTCTCCATCTAAAAGTATTTCTCCGGAATCCGGTCTCATAAAACCAATCAGCATATTTAACACCGTGCTTTTTCCGGCTCCAGACTCACCGACCAGTGCAATGGTCTCTCCCGGCTCTGCTTTTAAGGAAAAATCCTTTAGAACCGGCTCACTGGCCTCTGGATACTGGTAGGTCACATGCCGGAATTCCACTGCTCCTTTTATATGATCCACTGGATTTTTCCCCGTATAATCTTCTTCATCATAAGAAGTCATCACTTCTCCGATCGAATGAAGGGATTCAAAACCCTTGGCCATGATCGGCACCAGATTCATGATATTGGTCAGCTGAGTGATAATGGTCGTGTAATAACTCTGATACAGCACCACATCGCCGATGGTTACTTTCCCCTGGATTGCCAGATAGGAAGTAAATCCTAAGCACACCAGCTGGGAAACCTGGAAGATCACCCAGCCGGTCGCGCCAAACAGATTCTGAACCACATCCAGACGATAACCATTTTCTGCCACATGCTCCAGATAGCCGGTCATTTTCTGGATCTCCTCCTCCTCCAGAGCGTGGGCTCTGGTGATCGGGATCAGTTCCATCATCTCCATCACATGACCGGAGGTATGCTCCACTTCCTGTCGGAACTGCTGGTTCGTCTCCTTCATCTGTTTGCGGAAAAGAAATACCGCTGCCGCAGACATTGGAATCGTCACCAGGAACATGATAAACACGATCCGGCTGTGAGCCAGCGTCACCGTCAGGGCAATCCCGACGCTTAACAGAATGGAAACCATCTGGATAGACAGCTGGGTGGACAGATTCTCCACTGCCTCCACATCACGCATGATCTTGGATTGCAGCCGTCCGCTGGACATCTGTTTATGATACAGGATCGACAAATGCTGCAGTTTTCTCACCAATGCACCCCGCAGCTCCGCCTCTACCTGTCGGATCGCCAGACTGCGGAAATGAACATGTAAATGGCTGGTTGGAAGATTTTGTATGGTCATCACTGCCATAAACAGCAGATACCATACGATCATGCCATATTCCGCCTGATTTCCGGACGCAGCAATATCCACAACCTTTGCCGTTATAATAGGAAGAATCCACGCCGGTGAGTGTTTGATCACATAAAACAACAGGGATAAAAACAAATATCCGTAGCTGCCCCGGTACAGGCCAAACAACAGTTTTAAGGAGTGATCTCCACATTTCTCATATAATTCTTCTATCTGTAGTTCTTTGGACTGTTTGATAAAAAAATGTTTCATTGAATTTCTTTTTTCCAGCCTTCTGGAAGCACATCTAAGGTGTTCTGAATCATCTCTTTTAACAGTTTCTCACCGTCTTCTCTGGAAATCCGCCCATGAACCAGAGGATCATTCATAAATGCCTCATAAGCCAATCCAAAATTCGGTTTCATGGCTGCTTCCAGAATTCTCTCATGATTCTCCACATGAGGCATCACCAGATCCCGGATCACCGGCTTCATTTCTCCAGCAAAAATCGGCTGGATGGTTCCTTTATAAAATACCGCATTGGTTTCTACCACTGCAGTTCTTGGCAGATTTGGAATCTGGCCCGCTGTATTTGGAATATTGACATTACTTACCATACGGTTTAAACCACAGAGTGCCTTCATCAGCAGGATTCCTTCTTCACCTGTAGCCTCTAATTTCAGTTCTTCTTCTCCAGAAGCCAGGCGTTTCGCCTCCTCGATTTTCTCTGCCTGGCGCTCTTTTCTCCAGGATACCGGAGTTAAGGCAAATTTCCACTGATGTACCTGCTCTGGATCTCTTAAATACACATCGCCCGGCAGAAATTCTGCCAGATGACGGTCACCTGCTGCCGCGATATTACCATATTTGTTAAACAGATCCATCTTTACCCTGTGAGCACAGTTAAAGGTTCCATTCATCCAGTTGCGGTCCGGATCATGGTATCCGTCCTCAAAATGTTCCTCAATAAATTTCCGATAAATCGGGAATAAATCAACGCCCCTGCAGCTTGCACGGTCAAACCAGGTAAAATGGTTAATTCCCTGAACATTGACAATCACCTCATCACGTTCCACATCGGTTTCACCGGTTGCCAGCTGATACATATCCCGCAGGATTTTCTGGGTTCCAAACACTTCATGACAACATCCAAAGGCTTTGATCTGAGGAAATACCCGGTATAAAGTCTTCACGCAAAGGGTCATTGGATTGGTGTAATTGATTACCAGAGTTTCTGGGCAGTACTCCTTAATTGCTTCTGCAATTTCCACAAACATTGGAATGGTACGCAAAGCCCTCACCAGTCCTCCTGGGCCTGCAGTATCGCCTACAGACTGATAAATTCCATATTTTTCTGGCAGATGGACGTCCGAAGCCATATGATCAAATGTACCTGGCAGAATCGAAATGATCACAAATTCCGGTTTTTTCTCCAGAAGCTCCTTCAAAGAACCGCTGACCTCAAATTTCCAGTTGCCCTTTACATCTGACCGTTTAAATAATCTGGTTCCAATCTCTGCATTCTGTTCCGCCATTGGACGGTCGATGTCATAAAGATCAATAATGCCGGACATCTTCTCTTCTCTGGCCAGATCCTTAAAAAATGTCCATGCCCATCCATGGCTTCCACCTCCAATATAAGCAACCCGTACATCACTGCATGTTCCATTCTGAACTTTCATATTTTTATGCCTCCCTAATTTATGATTAAAATTTGATATCTAACGCAATTGCCTTTGTTCCTGTCAGTTCTTCACTGCGCTTATCTGGTCCGTGAGTTCCTACATATAATAAATAGTCACTGCCATCCTGCACCCGTTTTCCCTGGTCATTCACTACCGTAAAAGCGTACTCATCTAACTGGATCTCTCCCTGTCTGGTCTCGCCAGGTGCCAGACATACTTTGGCAAATCCGCACAGAACTGTATTCCGCACTTCCCACTTTGAAGTACGGTTTTTCTTGTAAACCTGAACCGTCTCTTCCACTGCCCGGTCAGAATGGTTAACGATCTCATAAGAAACTTTTTTACTTTCCGAATCATAAGCTGCGCTTATCACTTCTGTCCTTCCATAAGTCAGGCCATATCCAAATGGATAGAGAACTCCCTGTTCCACATAACGGTACGTTCTGTTTTTTAGAGAATAATCTGTAAAATCCGGAATTTCATAATCGCCACCATAGAATGTCACTGGAAGCTTGCCTGACGGAGCGGTTTTCCCTGCTAAAATATCTGCCAGAACCTGTCCGCCTTCCGCACCCGGATACCAGGTCTGGATCACAGCCGCCGCCCGGTCCGCGTAAGGGCTCAGATCCATGCAGCTGCCTGCCATACAGCACAGAACCACAGGTGTGCCGCAATCCAGAACCGCATCGATCAATTTCCGTTGTGTCTCCGGGAAATGAAGATCCTCTTTATCTCCGCCAATGCATTCTCCTGTACTGATATGATGGGCTTCTCCCTCATACCGTTCATCCAGTCCTACACACAGCACCACCACATCACTGGCCCTGGCAGCCACACAGCTTTCGGAAACCCGGTCATATTCTCTAGCCAGGCGCTCTGTCCTTGGATTTACCACATCGCTGCCTGACGCATAATAAAGACGGGTATCTGGAAATGCCTTTCTCATACCTTCCATCACGGTCACAAAATGCGAAGCCGTTCCGTGATAATTACCCTGAAGTACTACACTGGAATCTGCATTCGGACCGATCACGCCGATCGAATGGATCTTTTTCTGATCCAATGGCAGAATCCCATCATTTTTTAATAACACCATTCCCTCTGCTGCCGCGCGGTAATTCAGACTAGCGGCATCCGGTGTATCCACATCCTGGAAATCCAGCTGATCCCACGGTGTTTCCTGGTTCATCCCCAGTAAAATCCGTGTAGTTAAAGCCCGTACTGCCGATGTATGGATCTCCTCTTCTGTCACCATTCCCTGATAATAAGCCTTCATCAGCTGGTTATAACAGCTGCCGCAGTTCACATCACATCCTGCTTTCATGGCCATAGCTGCGGATTCTTCCGGGCTGGTGGTCACCATATGATGCTCATGGAAATCCCTCAAGGCCCAGCAGTCAGACACATAATAACCTTCAAAGCCCCAGTCTTCTCTTAATATATCCGTGATCAGCCGTTTGTTTCCGCACAAAGGCGTTCCATTCAGGCTGCTGTAACCACCCATGGCACCTTCTACCTGACCTTCTTTTACACAGTATTCAAAAGCTGGAAGATAAGTCTCCCACAGATCCTTCTCGGACACCTGGGCGTCAAATTCGTGGCGCAGGGCCTCCGGACCAGAATGAACTGCCATATGTTTCACACAGGCCGCCGCTTTTAAGAATTTCTCATCATCCCCCTGGATTCCTTCAATGAACTTTTCTCCCATGTGTGCTGTCAGATAGGGATCTTCTCCAAAGGTCTCATGACCTCTTCCCCATCTGGGATCACGAAAAATATTGATATTGGGAGACCAATAGGTAAGGCCTTTATAAATGTCATAGTCCTTCTCCCGCTGGAATCCGTTATATTTTGCCCTTCCCTCTGTGGAAATGCAGTCTCCGATCTCTTTTACCAGTTCTTCGTCAAAAGATGCAGCCATGGCGATGGGAACCGGAAAAACAGTAGCTGTTCCGGCTCTCGCCACTCCATGAAGAGCTTCATTCCACCAGTTATACTCCGGAATTCCTGCTTTTGGAATCGCCGGAGACTCATATTTTAAAAGCATGGCCTGTTCTTCGATGGAAAGATCTTTTAAATATGTTTCTGCCTTCTCCCTGGCCTGTTCTCTTGCCTGCTGCCGAAGTTTTTCCTTCATTGATCCGCCCCCACTGTTTACTCTTGTTGTTTACTTTTACTGTTTGTTTTTGCTATTTGTTTTGCTGCTTATTTCCGATTGGCTTTCATTTTCTCCTTATCCGCATGGAAATCCAGGTAAGAAGCATCCGGATAGGAATACTCACCACGATAATTGGAAGCATTATAAATCGGGAACTGTACCGGATGATAGGTCTGCTCCTTCGGGCAGTCATCCTGGGTATAAATGTACATGGAATGGTAATCCCATACTACCAGCTCGTCTCTCTCATCACCGGTCAGATCCAGTGACTCACAGCACAGAACCGGATGTCCATCGTCTGGGAATTCCACTGCGCGGACGCCTTTGCCATTTAGCAGACCGCCCTTCTTTGCGTCTGCGTTAGTCAGGATCAGCTCTGTGCCATCACCATCCCAGTTCACCGGAGCCAGGATATTGCCGTTCATCTCGTTTTCCATCTCCCAGATCTGGTTGCCATAGCAGTCATAAAGGAAGATCACACCCTGGTGACCCCAGAAGTTCGTAACCACGATCTCTCTGCCTTCCCGCTCCGGGCAATAGTTCGCAATGGAAACCCGCTGTGCATGACCGATCATATCTCGTGCTACGATATTGCCATAGAAATCGCCGATGAAAAAGCCTTCTGTACCAGAGACACAGGCAAAATGACCTTCATCCTCGCCTGGCATCCATTTTCCTGCCACGATCTCATCCGTATGATCCTCAGAGATCGGATAGCTCCACAGCATCTGTCCGTCACTGTCTAACAGTTTATAGCCTACCAGCAGCTCGTCCTTTCCGTCTCCGTCAATATCGATTGGAAGCGGGCAATGACCAGTGTTCGTCGGGCTCTTAAATTTCCACATCACATTCAAATCTTCGTCCAAAGCGTAGATCCGGCAATAACGGTCTTTGATCAGAATATCTGCCGGTCTCTCTTTGCCCCTGAAGTTGCAGATACGGATGCCATCCGGGTTGATCCGTTCAAAGGCATAAATCTGATACGGAACACCGATCAGATCCGCGTCATCATCATCGGAAAATGGCGTCTTGGCGGATTTCTTGATGGTTCCTGTCCTGCCATCCAGAATCCGGATCTCAAAATCCCATCCAACGATGACTTCGTCCCTTCCATCTCCATCAATATCATAAACCTGAAATGCCATATCCGCAGAAACCTTACCCAGTTCTTCCGTCTTATCAGATGGCTCTCCCAACTGCCACAATACGTTGCCCTCTAAATCAATGGCGGTCAGACAGCTGATAAATCCATAGGCGTCACGGCTGACTCTCTTCTGCATCTGTGCCAGGACCACATACCATTCATCGGTTCCTGTCAGATGTCCGAAACGGATCTGACGGCTGGTACCAAAATTTTTCAGGTCGATCTTCTTCCAGAGCTTCATCTTCGGATGTTTCTTCATCTCTTCCGTTTCTGTCTCTTTTACAGCCCGCTCTGCCACATCGATTTCCTGTTTCGTTTTTTCAGATACACATACCTTAAAATCCGCAAATCTGGATGGGCAGTCTGCAGTGATTCCCACTTTTCCACCTCTTGCCACCAGATCATCCTCAACCCTGAACAGTTCCTGGTCGTCCACATAAACCTTAGCAATGCGGCCATCACAGTCCACTTTCAGGCGATATTCCTGATCGCAGCCATGTGGGAAGGACACTTCTTTTAAGACCTGGACTTCTTCTTTATGACGGTATGCCACTGCCGCTTTGTCTTTGCCATCCAGATAAAATACCAGCGTGTCAATGCTGTGGTTCATGCTGAATACCAGACCTGCCATGCCCTTCTGGGAAAGACGTCTGACGGAGACGGACACCTCGTAGTCCTTCCACTGGTGCTTTCCGGTTTCCAGAGTCGGGAACATCCGGTGAGGCCGGTTTTTCTCGATCCGCATGGACTCCATAAAATGTCTTCCATCACGTTCCGTGATCAGCCAGGTTGGGCCGGTTCCGTTGTATGTATAGTTGCAGACCATGTCTACCCAGTTGCCGTGATAGCCATTCTCTACCACGTACTGATATTCTCCCATCGCCGTATGGTCTTTGTCATAAGGAAACTCCCCAATGGGAAAGTCCTGAAAATCTTCGTTGCTCAATACTACATTTTTCATTGCATATTCCTCCTTTGCCGGTATTCCATCGGTGTATAATTATAATATTCCTTGAAAATCCTTGAAAAATGCTGAACACTTTTATATCCCAGCTGGCTGGCGATCTCGTAGGTCTTCATATTGGTAGATAAAAGCAGCTGCGCCGCCCGGTCCATCTTCAGCTTTTTATCATATTCCATAAATGTTTCATGGGTTTTTTCTTTAAAATAGCGGCTTAAATACGCCGGATTCATCTGCATATAATCCGCCACATCCATTAACGAATAATCTGAATCTACATGGGCCTGCATATACCTCTTGATCTGGTCAATGGCAGCTGGCTGTTCCTGACTATGTTCTTTCGCAGATATCTCAGAAACGTTCCTTTTTTCCTTTCCCATTTCCCTGTTTTCTCGTTCTTTTAAGCGTTTCACCGCAAGAGAAACCTTCTCGATCACTTCATTTTTCAGAACCGGCTTTGAGATATAAGCCATAACCCCCAGTTCCAGAGCTTTCTTGGCATAAGAAAAATCCTCGTATGCCGTAAAAATGATAAACTGGCAGTTCTCCAGGATCGGCCTTAGCTTCTCAATGGCCGTTAACCCATCCATTCCCGGCATCCGGATATCCACAAGCGCAATATCCGGCGCATATTCTACTGCTTTCTGATATAATTCTTCTCCATCCTGGGCTGTCGCCACTACTTCCACATCCAAGGAAGCCCAGTCGATGGTATTTTTGATTCCAGTTAACACAATTCTCTCATCATCTGCTATGATCAGACGATACATATTTTATTCACCTCTTCCAATGGGAGTTTCAAAATAATCCTGGTGCCCCCATTCAAACTGCTGTCAATATGAAAATCCGCATGGCCTTTATAAAGGGTGTGAAGGCGGGCTGAGATATTCACCAGCGCCACATATTTCTTGCCATCTTCCTCATAATTGGCCACTTCCTTTCGGATATCCACCAATTCCTCCTGGGTAATTCCACAACCATCATCAGCTACCGTCAATACCAGATATGCTCCTTCCTTTCTGGCCGATACCTGGATGTGACAGATTTTTTCAGCCCCGTCTGTTCCATGGACGATGGCATTCTCCACCAGAGGCTGTAAAAGAAGATTCGGAATGGAATAGAACTGAAGTTCTTCCGGAAAATCCACCTGTAAGGTGAACCGGTCGCCAAAACGGATTTTCTGGATCTCCCCATAGCATTCCAGCTGTCTCCGGTTATCCATCAAAAGGATATCCCGGTTTCCGAAGTTCAAAGCCGTCTTATAATATCCGGCTGTTGACTGGATCAAAACCTCCAGTTTTTCGTAATCCTTCTGTTCCATCATCCAGATCATGTTATTGAACAGGTTATAAAGGAAATGAGGCTTGATCTGCATCTGTAATAACCGGAATTTGATCTCATTCCGATGGGCCCGTTCCTCTGACAGCTGATCGATCATCTTCTGAAGCTGTTCTGCCATGTGGTTAAACCCATAGAACAATTCCCCGAAAATATCGTTCCGATCCTGGGTCAGCCTCAGCTCAAAATTGCCTTTTTCCATCCAATGGAAGCCATCCAATAGTTGTTTGACCGGATCAAACATCCTCCGTTCAGAGATCCGCACGATCACCAGGAAGATTCCTGCAAAAAACACAATGATCTGCATCATCGTAGCCATATATTTCCAGTTAAAAATCCCAACAGCCGCAGGTCTATAGTCATAGGCAAAGCTCATATCCATATAATCGGAGACCTGTTGGATCCGCTGGAAACCAGATGGCTCATTCTCCGTTCCCAGAACCATTTCTCCTTTATAGTACATGCAGACCCCCTCTGAGAGATCGGTCGTCTGCGGCATCAGCTGCTCTAATTCTGCTATCCGGACAGAAATACAGAGAGCTCCGGTCTTTTTCCCTGTATATTTCGAATATACAGGCTTTATCAGACTGATATACTCCTCATTTCTGGTTTTGCTTACCAGCCCCGGTTCCTTTCCTGCATAATGAATATCCATGAACCACTTCTCATCTGATTCCATATACTGTTCATAGTTTTCCCGTTCCTGTGCCGTCAGGTCATAGAAAACGCCCTCCGAAGAAGTCACCAGGGTACAGCTGGAGGCTGTGTAAAAATCAATCCGGTAGATCTTCGGAACTGTCATGGCATATTCAGAAATCGCTTCCGAGCAGTCCAAATAATCCAGATAATTTTTCTTGACCCGGTGAGTCAGCAGTTTCTGTATCGTAGAAGAAATGGACAACAGATCGGCGCTACTTTCCAGTTCTCCCATGTAGTGATTCACATAATATACCGTCTGATTTAAACTTCGCGCCCGTTCTTCCCGATCTAATTTTCTTGCACTATAGGAAAAATACAACAAATAGACCAGATTCAGCAAAAAAGCCGCTGTCAGAAGCGTGGCCAGGAAGCTCACATAAATAGGACGGATTTTCTTTCTTCTGTTGTTTTTCATTGTGTGCCTCCTCCGTCATTTCTATGTTCATAACGATTCAGTGCCTTCATAGTTACCTATGTTCTATAATACCACGCTTTTCTGTGAACGGTTCATTTAATTTTCTCTTTTTCTTAGAAACAAACAGGCCGGAAGAACCAGGTCTTCCGGCCGCATGTTTTGATTGCCTACTGTCCGTTTAATTCTTTTAACATGGTGTCACCATCTACGCTGTCCCAGAAATTCTTATAAGATTTTAATCCGTCCTCTACGCTGGTAGATCCAAGAATGATCTGAGAAACAACTTCTTTCCAGGTACTCGTGATAGAAGCTGCTGCTTCATCATACAGGGTAGAAACATTGGATGGGATCATCTGCTTGTCGCCTCTTAATTTCATTGCTTCTTCGATATAACCCTTCTGAACTTCCAGAGTCTCTTTGGTCTTCTCATCTGGCTGATATGCCAGAGAAGAGAAATCAGGGATGAAGGAATCGGTTAAGTAATTGTACTTGATAGAATAACCGGAGTTTGCCGCTTTCTCCGTTGCAACTGCCTGACCATTTTCGATGGTGTAATGAACACCCTCAACACCAGTGTAGTAGAATGCTGCATGCATCTCCGGATCAGTTGCTAATGCTTCGATGACTCTCATAGCTGCCTCTGGATCTTTGCACTCAGAGGAGATGCACCATGCAGTCTGGATGGATTCGTTTAAGCCGCCACCCTTGCCATCTGGACCAACCAGCATGTAGATCGGCTGAACATCGGTTGCCGCGCCAGCTGCCTCAGACTGGATCACATAATTAGAATAGTGGGCAACATAGTCGATATCACATGCTGCCTTAGCTGTGTATACATACTCACGCATGGTTGCGTTCTCAGTTGTGATAAACTCCGGATCAAGAATACCATTGGTGTACAGATCTCTTAAGTAGTTTAATGCGTCAACCATCTGCGGCTCCTGCATACCATCTACATAAATACCGTCTGCATTCTTATAGATACCGGCATATGCGCCAAAGGAATTCATGAAGTACTGGAAGTTATCGATCCATTTCGGGAAGCTGAAAGGAATGATTCCGGTTCCTTTTAACTTGCTCATCTCAGTCATAAACTCCTCTGTAGTCGGTGTTGTGCTTAAATTGATACCATATTTTTCCATGATATCTTTACGCAGGAATAAGCATTTTACTTTTGGATAGCTGTAAGGAACATCATATACCTCGCCATCGATTGCCAGAGCGTTATAATAGGACTGGTCAATTGCGGAAAGCTTCTCGGATTTTGCGATCAGATCACTTAAAGGCATAAGCTGCTCTCTCGCAACGTAGTTTGGGAGTCTTGTCATGGCCTGGGAAATGGAGAAGACATCCGGTACATCACCGCCAGCCATCATGGTCTCCAGTTTATCATTATAGCTGCTGATCGGCGGGATGATCGCCTCCAGATCGACATTGGCTTTCTCTTCCAGCATATCGATCACTGCCTGCTGCATATCTGGATCAGTACTTTTACCAAAGGTATTATCTGGAGCACAAATGGTCAGTTTTACTCTCTCTGCCGGTGCTGCTGTGGTAGTCTCTGCCGCTGCCTCACTGCCTGCTGCTGTAGTCTCTGCCACCGCTGCGGTGGTTGTCTTCGTGTCGGATGAACCGCTGCAGCCTGCAACGGAGCCTACTGCCATGACTGCTGCCAATGCCAGTGCTACTTGTCTTTTTTTCATGTCTTTTCCTCCTTCATACATTACATATGGTTGTTTTATCATTTCCAGTCTGTCTCCACAGACTGAGTTATGATCTTATTCTTTTACGCCACCTAACATCAGGCCGGATACGAAATATTTCTGAACAAATGGATAAATGACCAGTACTGGAAGCATACCAAGTACCATAACCGCCATTTTCATATTGTCATAGACGATATTGCCCTCACCTAAAGATCCATCACTCTGGAATACCAGGGCACGCAGCATAACCTGTAAGGTGTATTTGGCGCTGTTATTGATAAACATTACCGCTTCTGTGTAACGGTTCCAGAAAGATACGAAGTAAAACAGGGTAACCGCGGAAAGGATCGGCACAGAAAGCGGGATTACGATCTTCACCAGGGTCATCAGATCATTACAGCCATCCAGCTCCGCGGCCTCGATCAGGCTCTCAGGAATGGAGGTCATAAAGTTTTTCACGATGATCAGGTTAAAGGATGATACTGCAAATGGCAGGATCAGGGACCATCTGGAATCGATCAGTCCTAAGGTTTTGATCAAAATGTAGAACGGCATGATTCCCGCGTCAAATACCAGGGTGATACTGATCAGTCTCATGATGATCTTTCTTCCCATCAGCTTCTTCTGGGCTAACGCATACCCCAACGGAACCGTGATCATCATCGCGATCGCCGTTCCGACAACTGCTATAAACATGGAGTTATAAAAGCCTCTCATGTAACCACTGTTAAAGATCTTAAGGTAATTTTTCAGGGTAAAGGACTTCGGGATCAGCAGATATACGCCACCCATGACATCTTTATCCTGCGCAAAGGATGTTACAACAACATTCCAGATTGGAATCACAACGACAATACAGACCAATGCAAGAAATAGTCCATTGATAACCCGGAAGAGTTTTCTCGCGTTTGACTCCCGGATCGCGGTTGATTGCTTTTTTGCCATAGTTTCTATTCCTCCTACAGAATGGAATCTTCCAGGAAATGCTTGGAGATCCAGTTAGTACTCATAACCAGAATCAGGCTGACAACGCCGGTAAATAAACTGATCGCTGTACCATAAGCGATATTTCCAGAAAGGATTCCTTCTCGGTATGTATACGTTTGAAGTACATCGCTGACCGAATATACAGAAGCATTGTACATAACCATGATCTGTTCAAAAATCAGCAGTACATGGGACAGATTCAGAAGAAGCATGGTCACGATCGTCGGTTTAATGGAAGGAATGGTAATATAAAATACCTGTTTCCATTTATTACATCCATCAATGGCAGCCGCCTCATAAAGCTGTGGATCCACAGTGGAAAGGGTTGCCACATAGATGACTGCGCCATATCCCATCTGTCTCCAGATATAAGAAACGATCAGTACCGCGCGGAACCATTTCGGATCTGCCATAAAGTAGATCGAATCCTGTCCCAGCGCATTTAAAATCTGGTTTACCACACCGCTGGATGGAGAAAGGATGTTCACGAAAATCGTTCCTACTACTACCCAGGAAAAAAAGTATGGAATGTAGATCATAAACTGTACCGCGCGTTTCGTCCTCAAAGACCGCAGCTCATTGATCAGCAGCGCAATAATGATCGGAAACGGAAAATAGAACACAATGTTGCAGATACTGATGATCATGGTGTTTTTAAAGGCTGTCCAGAACTGCGCTGATTTAAACAAACGGTTAAAGTTCCGAAGGCCTACAAAATCAACGGATTTTTTAAATCCATAGTTGGTAAAGGCCAGTCCCAGTCCTGCGTAGGTACAATACTTGAAGATCAAAAACCATAAAAGACCTGGAAGCATCATCAGGATCAGGTATCTCTGACGATAGAGCTGCCTGTAGAATTTCTTCATGTGAATCTCTCCTTTTTTATCTTTCTAAAATTTTTCTAAAATTCTCTTATGGTCTTATTATAAAAGCCTGTATAGGAAATAGATACATCACTAATTTTACATTTTGTGCTCTTTTTTTACTTTCATTGTATATTTTGTTTATTTTTGTTTTTTACTTATTTCATTTTCTATTTATATTGTATATATTATTAACCTTTTTTCACGAACAGCACTTGTGTCTTTTATCCAAAAGTTATTGACGGAACAAAGAAATTCGTATAACATATCATGCAGAACCAACCTGTTTTTACTATCTGTATTACAGATATACATGCCTGTTGGATATTGCAGATACTCACAGATAAGAAAGAAGGATAGCTATGCAGCGAAGAATTCTATGTTTTGGTGATTCTAATACCTGGGGTGTGATTCCCAGATGGGAAGCTTCTCCGCTTCCGTCAGAACGGTACGATGAACATACCCGATGGCCCTGTGTCATGGCTGACTGTTTAAACCACAGCCAGAATGACGATTCCTGGACCTTGATCGAGGAAGGACTTGGCGGACGCACCACCATGTATCACCCGGAATCCGGTGAAACTTATCGTCTGGGAGATGCCTATCTTCATCCCTGCCTTTTAAGTCACAGACCTCTGGATTATGTAGTCCTGATGCTGGGAACCAATGACCTCCAGCCTAAAATGCATAAAACACCGTTTACCAGAAAACACCTGGCAGACGGCCTGATCCACCTGATCAAATTAATTCGCTCTCTTCCGGAATGTGGTGCCGGAAACCAGCCTGCAAAAATCCTGGTGGTCGCACCTCCGCCCATCAAAATGGCCAAAGGACGTCCGGAAGTATCAGAAAAATACGGTTGTGAAGCTGGAGTGATCCTCTCCCATGAGTTTGCATCCGCCTATAAAGATGCCGCCAAAGCGTACCACTGCGGTTATCTTGATGCCGGTCTGTATGCGGAAGCCGGGGATGCCGATGGAGTCCATTTCACCCTGGAAAGCCATCCGCGGCTTGGAAAAGCTATCGCTGAGGCAATTCTTGCTATGGATACAAACAACGATGGAAATACGGATGAGAAACATACCGTAGACAAGCTGAAAGCGGATATCGAGATGTAATCCGGGCTTGTTGGATACAAAATACCGGTCTTCTTTGGTTAGAATTTTTTCTAACCTTGCGAAGACCGGTATTTTATTATTTCAATAACTCCTTCCACCTGACCATCTGATTTCCGGTCTCCATCCAACATTAGGTGCTTTTTTATCAGCCTACTGCTGTATAAACGCCCTGGAACTCGTTAAACTTCGTTTCTTCTGTCTTCTTCATATGAATCGTCATGGTTCCATTTTCTGCAAATACTAACTTAAAATGAACCGCAGCCACAGATTCATCAATCATCTGGCAACACACATGGAACGTATCTTTGCTGCACCATGCGCCAGAGGAAGCGCATAACTGATCATATTCTGGAAGCATTCCAATCTGATGATTTCCCATTCCGAATGGAATCTGATGATTTCCATGCTCATTTTCATATTCCAGGACTCCAGTCTGATCGGTTTCAAAACTTAAGCGCATCCGATAGAATCCCTCTTTATTTGCATAAAATTTATAATCTTTTCCATTTATCATCTGGGACACATTTTCACCACCCCAGTCTTCCAGAACAGGAAGTTCCAGCTTCTCCAGCTTTTCTTTCCATAATTTTTGCTCTGTTTCCCCTAATTCAGGAAGCGGCTGATCGGATAACTGTTCGAAGATTTCTGTTCGGATCAAATTCAAAATCATATCACTTCCATTTGGAATTCCCTGGGTGTCAGAATTCATGGTAATCACCATATCCTGCTCTGGGAAACACAAGGTATCCTGACTTCCCAGTCCAATCATGGCAAAGCCATTATCTGGCATTTTCCAAAATTGAAATCCATAACCCCAATCCCACAAGGAATTTATAGTTGTTGATGTCTGGAATTTTAATGCCTGATCCAAATATTCTTTCGGATATACCTGTCGTCCATCTTTTTTTCCATAATCATCCGGGTGTTTCCCACCATTTAGCAGCATCAGTCCAACTTTTAACATATCTGTTGGCTTTGCCATCAGACCAGCACCTCCCATAGAAACACCGAATGGATCTTCCATGATATAGCTCTCTTCTGAAAAACCAATCTGCCGCAGTATCCGATCTTTTAAGAAATCCAGCAGTTTCTGCCCTGTCAATTTCTCAACCAAAGCGCACAACGTATGAGACGCAGAAGTATCGTACATAAATATCTGGCCCGGACGATGGGTCGGCACTGTCTGGAAGAAACTTCTGACCCAGTTTTCTGTGGTGCTGGTCTTCTTATAA